>Ga0194055_10000897_pt1 | contig 24169 bp, 20 predicted proteins | sample SepL449m_MetaG_FD_155482 | JGI IMG/M metagenome (GOLD analysis project Ga0194055, IMG submission 155482) | Anoxic zone freshwater microbial communities from boreal shield lake in IISD Experimental Lakes Area, Ontario, Canada - Sep2016-L442-9m | ecosystem: Environmental > Aquatic > Freshwater >... | reverse complement strand
CCCCACCGCCACCCCGCCACGGGGCAGCGCGATCAGCAGGGTGTCGTTCCGGCCCTTGAGGTCGGCCCAGCGCTCGGCGAGCTCGCGGCCCGCCGCCGTGCGATCTCTCCAAAGGGGCGGCTTTGGCTGCATCGCATTCCTCCGGGCCCCATTTCTTCCTTGCTGATAAGGCTTTCGGCGGGCGGTCCGGGCCGGAGCGAGCGGATCTGAGGCGCCGGTGCTGAGTCCGGGCGAGCAGATCGGCGGCGCCGGTGCTGAGCCGCAACGATTTCTGCGGGTTCCAGTCGATCCCCCAGAGCGTCCGCGCGGGCGGAGGCTGGATGGCCGCAGCCTGAATCAGCTGAGATCCCGCTTCAGAACCACATAGAGATAGTCGGGGGATTTGTAACGACTTGGCAGGCAGATGTGGAGCTGCTCCAGACGACTCCAACACACCGTGCGGCGGATGGCGTCCATGCTGCGGCCCTCCTTGAGCAGCAGGCGCATGGCCTTGCAGTAGAGGGAATATTTGGCCTCAAGCTCCCCGATTGTGGGGGGGTCGGCAGGGGATGCCGTCATGGGAGGGAGAGTGCCCGGGGGATGCGGGGGCACGGCAACCAGTCTACGAGGTGGCCAGCACCTCCTCCCCCAGCATGGCTGCCTGGGCATTGCTGAGCCGGCCGGCCCGGTGCAGCACAGCCGTGATCCTGCGGATGTCGAGCACGGCATGGCAGCGGTAGCCCGCCTGCTCCAGGCGCTGGCGGGCGCTGCGGTCGGCAGCGCCGCCATGGTCGATGAACACCACCACGTTCTCCACCACCAGCCCTGAACTTTCCAGCTTGCCGATACCTTCCAGCACACTTCCCCCGGTGATCAGGATGTCATCGACCACCACCACCCGATCCCCCTCAACAAAATCACCCTCGATCAGGCGGCGTGCCCCATGGGCCTTCACCTCTTTGCGGGGATAGATGAGCGGCTTGTGGAGCTGCAGCGACAGACCGGTTGCCGTGGGAAGGGCGCCATAGGGAATGCCGGCGATTCGATCGAAATGCAGCTTCTCCAGCAGGATTGCATAGGCATGCAGCACGCGGTGGAACAGATTGGGATCGGAGATGATCTGGCGCAGATCGATGTAGTAATTGAACACGGCGCCTGAGGCCTGCACATAGTCGCCGAATAACAGACAGCCGATGTCGAAGAGATCGAGGATCAACTGATCCATGGCGTTGGCTTCGGCCGTGGCCTGGCCGGGCCCTGCACACGGATTCGTTGCTGGTGGGCTGGCCGCTCCGACCGCACCGCCGCGGGGTTCCGGCAGCCACAGGCTGCAGGCCTCCCCTTCCCGCGGGCGCCGCTCGAGCCAGCGATCCCTCCGCTCGCCGATGCGGCGCTTGAGCCGCTCGGCTCGCGCCGCCATGTCGTCCTCCACCAGCAGGTTCTGGGGCAGGGGCAGCAGCAACCCATCGGCCGCCGGGCTGAGGCCCGCTTCCAGCAGGGCATCGAGCCGGTCCTCCTCCCCCCAGAGGCTGCGCAGGATCAGAAAGCGTTCCGGCGCCTCCTGGCGCACCCGGGCCAGCACCGCCGGGTCACTGGTGCCCACCTCGAGCAGCAGTTGATCCGGCGTGCCCCAGCGCTGGCACTCCTGCACGATGCGGATGTAGAGGGGGTCGCTCTCGTTGGGGTGGTGCTGCAGGATCCGGGCGGCGGGGTTGGAGCTGTGGCAGGTGACCACCACCGCCTTGTCGGGGTAGAGCAGAAACGGCGCGGCGATGTCCTGACCCGCCAGCGGCGAGAGGGTCACGGCGTCGGCGCCGAGGTCGCGGAAGAGATAGGAGGCCAGGGCCGAGGAGCTGTTCAGATCGCCGTGCTTGGCATCCACGATCAGGGGGATGTCCAGCGGCACCAGCTCCCGCACCTCCCGCAGCAGCTCCAGGCCCACCGGCCCGAGCGATTGGTAGAAGCCCAGGCTGGGTTTGTAGGCGCAGACGTGGTCGGCGGTGGCCTCGATCACCGCCTTGATCCAGTGGCGCGCCTGCGACAGGAAGGAGCGCCCGCCCATGCCGCGGCGGTGCGCCCAGCTCTGCAGCATTTCGGGATTGGGGTCGAGACCGGTCACCAGCAGCGACTGGCGCTCGGCGATGGCGTCGGTGAGCTGAATGAAGAAGCCCATCGCGCGGGGTTCGCTGGGCCCGTGCTACTCCCTGCTCCCTGGCCAGCGCGAGGGCGCGACACAGGTTTTAGTGATTAGGCGGGCTGGCTGCTCCAAGCCGGTCGGCTGAGCCGAGCCAGGAGGTTCAGGCACACCATCACCGGAGCAGGGTTCGCCTCGAAGGGGCTGACGTTGGCGCTGCAGGCAACCGCCGGGGTTCAGCAGGCAGAAGAGCGCCGCTGTCTTGCCCCATTCAACCCGGCAGAATCTGCCGGTACTCCGCTTCCCAGCGGCAGGCCGCTAGCCGCTGGCGGGCCTCGGTGGGGGTGCCGGCCCGCGTGGCCAGGCCCTCTGCCACCGCGGCGAGGGCCACCGCATCCGCCACCGCATCGGACACCGCCCGCACCTGCGAGAGGGGGGGCATCAGAGCCGCTTCCGGATCCGATGAGGCCGGGATCGCGCCGGCCAGGGCCTCGATGCTGGCGTCGATCATCGCCTCGCTCACCTGGGTTGCCCCCACCGCCATGGCGGCGAAGCCCAGGCCGGGAAACACGAAGCAGTTGTTGCACTGGCCGATCAGCCGCTCCCCTGTGGCCGTGGCCACGGGAGCGAAGGGACTGCCGGTGGCCAGCAGGGCCCGGCCAGCGCTCCAGCGCAGCAGGTCCTCCGGGGTGACCTCCGCAAGAGGCGTGGGATTGGAGAGGGGCAGCACGATCGGCCGCTCCACCCCCCGGCAGAGGGCCTCCAGCACCGCCTGGTCGAAGGCGCCGGCGCGGGTGGAGGTGCCGATCAGCACGCCGGGCTGCACCGCTTCGATCACCGCCTGCAGCCCCGGGCCCTGGCCGCCATCGCCGGCCGGTAGGCCCACGGCGGCGAGATCGGCGGCGCTCTTCACCCAGGGCGCCACGGCCTCGCTGCGCTCGGCGAGCCCCTCGTGCACCAGGCCAAAACGATCGATCGGCCAGATGCGGGCGGCCGCGTCCCGTTGCGAGAGACCGGCCTGCTCCAGCAGGCGCTGCAGGCGCTCGGCGATGCCGCAGCCGGCGCTGCCGGCCCCGAAGATCACGATCCGCTCCCCGGCCAGGGAGCGCCCTAGGCCCCGTAGGCCCGCCAGGATCGCCGCGGCCGCCACGCCGCTGGTGCCCTGGATGTCGTCGTTGAAGCTGGCGATGCGGTGGCGGAAGCCATCGAGCACGCGGCGGGCATTGGAGGCGCCGAAGTCTTCCCAGTGCACCAGGGCGCCCGGGCACACCTGCTCCACCGCGCTGATGAAGGCCTCCAGGAAGGCGTCGTAGGCGGCGCCCTGCAGCCGCGGCTGCTGCAGCCCCGGATAGGCGGGATCGCTGAGCAGATCGGGCCGATCGGTGCCCACATCCAGCATCACCGGCAGCCCCGCCGCCGGATCCAGTCCGGCGCAGAGGGTGTAGACGGCCAGCTTCCCCTGGCAGATGTGGATGCCGCCCACCCCCTGGTCGCCGATGCCGAGGATGCCCTGGGCGTCGGTCACCAGCAGCAGCTGGGGCGGCCGATCGCCGCAGGCCTGGCGCAGCAGCTCCACCAGCCGCTCCTGCTGGGGCGCCGCCAGGTACACCCCCTGGCTGGGGCTGCGGTAGGTGGTGCTCGCCTGCTGGATCGCCCGACCCACCGTGGGCGTGTACACAATCGGCATCACCAGCTCGATGTGGTCGGCCAAGAAGCGGTGAAACAGGGTGAGGTTCCGTTCCCGCAGGCTCTGGGCGTAGGCGTAGCGCTCCAGATCGCTGCCCATCGCCGCGAAGGCCCGCCGACAGCGCTCCACCTGCTCAGCAAGGCTTTCCTCCTGCCAGGGCAGCAGGGCTTCAAGGCCGAGGGCCTGGCGTTCCGCGCGGCTGAAGGCGGTGCCTTTATTCAACAGCGGCTCATTCAGCAGGGCCTCACCCCGCAGGAGGGTGTGAAGGGGCTCGGGAGCAGGGGTTGGGCGAGCCGCCGCAGTTGCGGAGGTGGGGCCGGCTGCGGACCCCGCCTTGGCGCCGTTTGTGGGTTGGGGCAGCGGCGTTGGATCGGCCACGGCGAAAGCTCAGCGCCCCCCAGTTTCCCCTGGGGCCTCCCCTCCCCGATCAAGGCGCCAACGGATCGGCAAGCCGCCAGGGCAGCACGGCCCCAGCGTGGAAGGGCACCAGGGTGGTGGCTACCCCGGCGGCATCGTTGGCGTGGATCCGTGGCGGCACGGTGTGCGCCTCCCGCACCAGGGTGATCGAATCACGGTTGAGGGGCAGGCCATAGAAACGCGGACCGTGCTCGCTGGCGAACGCCTCCAGCCGTCCGAGCTGGCCCTCGGCCTCGAACACCATCGCGTAGCTCTCGATCGCGAAGGGGGCGTTGTAGATGCCGGCGCAGCCACAGGCTGCTTCCTTGGCCTGGCGCGGGTGGGGGGCCGAATCGGTGCCCAGGAAAAACTTCGGATTCCCCGAGGTGGCGGCGGCCACCAGGGCAAGGCGGTGGCGTTCCCGCTTGGCCACCGGCAGGCAGTAGAAATCGGGCCGCAGGCCGCCGCGGAACATGGCGTTGCGGTTGATGTGCAGGTGGTGGGGCGTGATCGTGGCCGCCAGGTTGGCTCCAGCGCTGCGCACGAAGTCGGCGGCCTCGGCGGTGGTGATGTGCTCCAGCACCACCTTCAGCCCCGGATGGCGGCGCAGCAAGGGCTCCAGGTGCCGCTCGATGAATACCGCCTCGCGATCGAAGATGTCGATCTCCGAGTCGGTCACCTCGCCGTGGATCAGCAGTGGCAGACCGATCCGCTCCAGGGTTTCGAACACGGCGCTGAGCCTCGCCAGGTCGCTCACGCCGGCCGCCGAATTGGTGGTGGCGTTGGCGGGGTAGAGCTTGCAGGCGCTGAACACCCCTTCGGCCTGGCCCCGCTCCAGCTCGGCAGGCGCGATCGTGTCGGTGAGATAGGCCGTCATCAGCGGCGTGAAGCCCAGCCCATCGGGCACGGCGGCGCGGATGCGCTCCCGGTAGGCCACCGCTGCTGCCACGGTGGTGATCGGCGGCGAAAGGTTGGGCATCACGATCGCCCGCGCGAAGCAGCGCGCCGTGGCTGGTGCCACCGCCTGCAGCAGGGGGCCATCGCGCAGGTGCACGTGCCAGTCGTCGGGGCGCCGCAGGCTGATGGTCCGCGCCGGCTCCGCACCAGCGTTGGCGTCCGGTAACGCGCCGCTGGTGCGGGCTGGCTCAGCGGGGACAGGGACGGCGGCCATCGGCAGGGGAGGAGGGGCGGTGTCGGGGCAAGCGGCGCAGGCGGGGCTGATCCGCTTGCGGGCCGCTCCTGCTGAGGGGCTTTAGCGCTGAGCAGCGGCGCCGGCTCTGACTCGCTCATGCTCCAAAAACCCCACCGTGAGGTCGTCCGGATCGGTCTGGAGATACAGATATCCGGAGCCATCCGCCAGCACCACGGCGCGGTAGTTGTAAGCCACCCCGAGCGAATCGGTCTGCTTCACCGTGGCCAGGCAGTCGGCGCCCACCGCGATCGTGCCGCTGTAGGTGGCCTCCTCGATGCGGGGGCCGTAGCTGGAGATGGCGATGCCCAGCACGCTGCCAGCGCGCCAGCGCTCGTTCTGGATCACGGCATTGGGCCGCCACAGGCCGTCTTTCCAGTTGCGGCCCTGCTGCATGCTTAGCACGGTGCCATCCAGCAGGGAGGCGCGGCAGGCTCCGCTTCCCTGCGCAAACCAGCGCGACACCACCACCACATCGGGCAGGGTTCCCAGCGAGTAGCGGGGGCTCCCGGACGCATCCAGCACGGCCTGGCTGGTGCTGATGCGGCTGTCGTAGGTGCGCTCGATGCCGGCGCGGCAGAGGGAGAGGGAGCGGTAGCGGCCGGTGTAGGCCACCTCCCGGTAGATGCGGCCGCGGCGTTCCAGTCGGATGCCGCTGATGGTCCCATCGGGGTTCCAGGTTTCCTGCAGGATCCGCGCCACCGGGTCCTTCTGAGCCACGCCATCCCCCATCACCACGTAGCGGCCGGCTCGAGGCGCGGCGCACTGCACCGGAGTGGCTGGTTTCGCCAGCAGCGTGGTGGCCCGCCGGGCAGGCCGGGCGGCCGTCGGAGCTCCGGGGGCCGCCCCGGCTGCTCCCGGAGCCAGGCTGAGGATCGCCAGCAGGCCCGGCACCACCACAGGGTTCAACCGGCGCTGGTTGCGGCTGCACGGAGCTTTGGTGGCGACGGCTGGAGGCATGGAAGGGGGAAGACCGGGAGGCATGGCTGACAGGAGCGGTCCTTGCGCGTTCTAGCCGCTGATCAGGACCGGGGCCGCCGACCACCCCACCAGCCGAGCAGGAACACCAGCGCCATGGCCCCATAGCCCAGGGCCCAGGAGGCCCCGTGGCCCCAGCCCGGATCGAGCACGGTGTCGGCCGCCGTGAAGCGCCAGGCATGGAGCAAGCCCACCCAGGAGCCCGCCGCCGCGATCAGGGCGCAGGCGGCGGCGGCCCGGAAGCGTTGCTCGATCACGAACACGAGCATGGAGGCCAAAAGCATGGCCGCCACGATCTGCCCCTGCTCCAGGGCAAAGGCACCGGGGGCCCACACATCGGTCTGCTCCAGGGGGGGCAGCAAGGCCGCGCTGAAGGGTTGGGCCGGGGTGCCGGCGCCCCCGGCCCGTAGGCCCGCCTTCAGCAGCAGCGATCCCCAGCCCGCCAGGCCCGGCAACAGGCCCAGGGCCACGGCGGGGGCATGGGCCGATGGGGTGGCCTGGAACGCCTGGGCGGCGATCACCAGGGCGATGTAGAGCACGATCGCCATGCCGGCCTCGATCGGGATCAGCTGGCCCAGCACCCCGAACAACCCCAGCAGGCAACCCAGACCCATCACCACCCCGTTGAGCCAGGAGTAGCCGATCCGGGCCCCCATCCCCTTCCAGCCCGGATGGCCGATATAGATCGTGGTGGGGAAGCAGGAGCCGAGCACGGCTGCGGTGATCGTGCCGAGGCCGTTGATCAGCAGTGAACTCCTCACCGGATAGGCATCGCCGGCCGATTCGGCGCTCTCCAGATTCTGGAGCGAGCCGAGCAGGTTGAAGAGTCCCATCGGGATCGTGACCCCCAGCCAGGGAAGCAGCTGCTGGCGACCCGCCCAGAGTTCACCAAGCTGGGGCACGGGTAGGTGCAGTCCCACCTGGCTCACATTGCTCTGCCAGGTGGCGGGGTCGATCTTGATCAGGCCGGTGCTCCAGGCCAGGGCGACCCCCACCAGCACCGCCAGCAGCCCTCCCGGCAGGGGCAGCCTCACGGAGCCGAAGTAGGCCACCAGGATCACTGCCAGCACCGCCAGGCCCACCACCGGCTCGGCATAGGTGCGCAGTAGGAACCCCAGGCCGATGTAGCCCAGGGCGATGCCCGCCAGGGTGGCCAGCAGGGCGGCCCGGGGCAGCCAGCGCCGGAGCCCGCCCACCACGAAGGCGCCACCGGCCTCAATCAGCCCGGACCCCAGACAGGCAATCAGGCCGGCCTGCCAGGAGAGCCGCACCGCCGTGGCCGCATCGGCCCCCTGGCCCAGGGCCCCCAGCTTCACCGGCAGCATCACCAGGAACACGTAGGCGAACAGGCTCACCGTGTTGATGCCGTAGGGCAGGGCGGTGCGATCAGCCCGGCCCTCGGCCCGGCCGAGCCGGTGGGCCTGAACGGCATAGGCCAGGTTGCCCACCACAAGGCTGATGCCGGTGGCCGGCAGGATCGCCCCGAAGATCAGGTCATCGGGGTAGCCCAGCACCCCCCGGCACAGCGACACGATCAGCAGGATCTGGATCAGGTTGTCCAGCGCCAATCCCAGGAAGCCATCGAGGTCGCCGCGCACCCACCAGCTGGGTGTGGCACGCGGAGGGGCAGATGTGGAGTCTGCGGGCACAGATTCAAGCCGTGATGAAGACTGATTGAGCTTATGACCATTAACCGCACATGGTTGTCATTGATGATTCAAATTCTGGGCTGGGCACGGATCGCATCTCAGGACCGAAGATCGATGAGGAGCTTTTCGATGCTGCCGATCTCAGGTTTACTTTGGAGCAGCGGCACAATTGTGTTAATCTGATCATCGTCAAGATCCCACCAACGCAGATCACAGAGCAGCCGGATGATCTGCTCCGTGAAGCGATAGCGCACGACTTTGGCTGGATTGCCTGCAACGATTGCGTAGGGAGGTACGTCGCGGGTTACAACGGATTTAGCAGCCACCACGCTTCCTGATCCGATGCGAACACCACTTAACACAGTGCATCCATAGCCGATCCAGACATCATTCTCAATGACGACATCTCCCTTGCTAACAGGATGCCCCGAACCGTGGACCACTCCCTGGGGAAATCGATCCAGATGCAGGTGGCCGAATGGATAAGTCGTGGCCCAATCGACACGGTGATTGCCACCAAGAAAAACGACCTGGCCTGGAGCAATAGAGTTAAATGAACCGATGCGAAGTCTATGGCCATCGTCGAAATCATAGATGGATAGATGCTCCATGCCATAGGAATGCTTGCCCTCTATTGCAATGCATTTGTGCAATGTTTGTAAAGACTCCTTGGCCGAATAGCCAGGGAAGAATATCCGACAGTAGAGGCGTTTCAGCAAGCTCATTCTAGGTAAAATAGGTCAACGGAAGATTAATTGAGGGCTTGAAAAGCTAGCAAGGCATTTTATTATGTCTTAATGTAATGTGTTGTCTCCGTCTTGGCGGCTTTCTGGTGGCCATCGATGATCGGACAAGCCTTCGTTATTCGTTGTGTCCTTGTGCTAATCATTGATGCCGGCCGGCACCCCGCGTGAGGGACCCATCCTGGCCTTGTCGACCAAGGCTTCCTTGCAGGCTTCGGTATCGACAAGCCTGCCTCTGTTTCGTCGGTAGCTTGTTGACGAATGCGATTTGTGGTATGGTAATGGCGTTTCTATATAATCTTTAGCTGATGATCGACTTTGAAAGTCTTGGGCGAAACGTGGCCGGTAATTATCGCTATGTTTCATGGTCTCACCGTTGGGCAAGGTCGAGGCTGAAGCGCGAAGATCGCATCATTGCGCGTTTTTTGGCCAAGCACGAAAATCTTTATCGGGGCAATCGCCCTTGGAAATCCCTTGACCTGGGATGCGGCAGCCAACCTGCCAATCCGTTCGGGGCCGATACGGTTTGCGGAATTGATATCCGAGATGATGTTCAGAACAATGTGCTTATGGCTGATCTTACCTTTGATCCAATTCCGAATGAGACCAGCAGTCTCGATTTTGTGACTGCCCATGATTTCATCGAGCATGTTCCCCGTGTGATTCCATTGGACTCAGGCTCCCGTTTCCCATTTGTGGAGCTGATGAGCGAGATTAATCGCGTTTTGAAGCCAGGGGGATTCTTTTATTCTCGCACCCCCGCCTATCCCCACCATGAAGTTTATCAAGATCCCACCCACGTCAACATCATTACCAGCAATACATTTCCTTACTATTTTTGTTGGCATGGTCTCGGTGGACCATGGGCAAGAATGTACGGCTTTCAAGGTCGTTTTGAGTTTGTTGGCCAGCGTTGGAGCGGCCCGCGGCTGCTCACCATTATGCGAAAGATGTCATCGTAGCGCATGATTTGCAATTAAGTAGCTTCGAAAATAACATCTGATTTGTTAGACCTGCGGTGCAGTTGTTTCTGCCCACAGTCCTTACGCCCCTGGGCTGAACCGCTGTCTCGGCCCGCTCGCCGTCACCTCCAAGGGTGTGGCCACGGTGGCTTTCCCCCTAACTGCGGTGCTCAACATCCCCGAGGCGGTCCGTAGCGCCGGCCATGCCACCTGGGTCTCTTACGCCATTGCCCTGGTGGCGATCGTGCTGGTGGCCTTTGATCCGGCTGGGGACACCGCCGGGCAGATCCGCTCCGGCCTGATGGCGGCGGTGCTCAGCTTCATCGGTTTCGAAAGTGCCGCAACCCTGGGGGCGAATTGCGCGGCCGGAGCGGGCCACACCCCGCGCCATCCGCTTGAGCGTGCTGATCCCCGGGATGTTGTTTCTGTTCTGGGCTGTGGTGCTCACGGAGGGCTTGGGCTGGTTGCCGGCGGCCCAGCGGAGTGGTCTTGATCACATCCATCGCCTTGCTGGCCGAACACCTCGGCAAGCCCGGCGCCGGGGGTGGCCATCGGTGCCCTGTCGCGGGCCATGCCCGGAATCCCCCGGCTGCGGCGCTTGCTGGTGGCCAGTAGCAGCCTGGCCGCGGTGGTGGCCGTGGCGGCGGGTTACCTCTGGAGCGTGCTTGGCCAGCAGACCACAAAGCTGATCATTTTCTTTGTGTTGATGCTTCTCGGGATGGCCTTCGTGATCCGCCCCTGCGGATCGTTGCGATGAGCGCCCCGAAGGGATCAGAGGGTTGAATGGGGGCAGGCCTGTCGTTGCGGCTCAGCCCAGCCGATCGGTGAAAAGGATGCCCGCCAAGTGATCGCATTCGTGCTGCACCACCCGGGCATGGAACCCTTCCACCTCCCGCACCAGTGGTTCACCGCTGGGGGTGAAGGCGGCGTAGCGCACCCGCCGCCAGCGGGGCACCGCAGCCCGCAGCCCTGGCACGCTCAAGCAGCCTTCCTCGCCGGCTTCCAGCTCCGGATCCAGGGGGGTGACCTCCGGATTCACCAGCACCGTTTCCGCAATCGGGGCTGCCTGGGGGTAGCGCGGATTGCGGCTGATGCCGAAGATCACCACCCGCAGGGGCACCCCGATCTGGGGCGCGGCCAGACCGGCGCCATCGCGGGCGGCCATGGTGTCGCGCAGGTCCTGCACAAGCGCCAACAGGACCTCGCCGTCGAACTGATTCTGGGGGACGGCCCGGCTCGGCTGGCGCAGCCGTGGATCGCCGCTGAGCAGAACATCACGCACGGCCATGGCGAGGTTGCGGCTGTCCGGCAGCCCGATCCGGTGATAATCCTGCCAGCTTCGTTTCAGGATGGGTTCCCTTAACGCTCCATGGTCAGATGCCGGATCCCCGGAGAGCGCGCCCTCTGGGGGTGGCACCCCATCCACCCGGGTTGTTGTGCTCTGCTGCGACGGCCTCTACCAGCGCTGGCTGGTGCAGCGGGCCAGTCAGATGTTCGATCTGGTGGGGGTGGTGCTGCAGCATCCGCCCGCCTCTGCCCGACAGGGCCGCCTGGCCCGGCTGAAGCGCTACCGCGATCCGAGTGTCTTGCTGCGGCAGATCCAGGCGCGGCGGGCCCTGCCGCCCTTTGAACGGCTGGGCCGCGCCTTGCAGGATCGCCTGTTCCGCCCCCAGGGGAAGGAACCCTCCATTCCGCCCAGCGTGCCGCTGCTTCATACCGATGCCATCAATGGACCGGAGACGGTGGCCTTTCTGGAGCGCCTCGCTCCCGACCTCGTGCTGGTGAATGGCACCCAGCTCCTGCGGGAACCGGTGCTGGCCCTGAAGCCGCTCCTGCGCCACGGGATTGTGAACCTCCACACCGGCCTATCCCCCTATTCCCGCGGCGCCAACTGCAACCTCTACATGATCCTTGAAGGTCATCCGGAACTGGTGGGGGTCACGGTTCACCACATCGATCCCGGCATCGACAGCGGTGACATCATTCGCTCCGCCCAAGTACCGCTGGAGCCCGGCGATAACTTCGAGACCATCGACGTGCGCAGCTTCCACGTGGGCATCGAATTGCTGCTCGCGGGAGCTCGGGAGCTGGTGGCGGGGAGGGCGGCGCGGGTACCCCAGTGGGAGAAGGGCAAGCTTTTCCTGCAGCGCACCGGCTACCGCTACGAACCCTGGCAGCGGCTGGAGGCGAACCGCAGGCTGGAAGGGGGACTGCTGGCCGAATACCTCGCCGATCGTGAGGCACGTGATGCCGCGGTTCGGCTGGTGGGCGCCACTGGGGGGCAGGGTTGATGGCAGCTCCACTGCGCCGGGTGGCGAATCGCGTCAAGGACCTGCTCTTTCTGCCCCCGTTCGATCCCTACTGGCGCCGGCGGCTGAACGGCAAGGTGCTCTGTCTGCTTTATCACCGCGTTGACCATCCTGGTCGGGTCCCCTTTCTCGACCGTTTCGGTGTACCGCCGATCCCACCGAGAACCCTGCTCAATGAACTCAGTTTTCTGAAGAAGCAGGGGGCCCACTTCCTCACCTTCTCGGATCTGCGGCATGGCTACTTTCCGCGTCGCAATCAGTTTGGTGTGATAGTCAGCTTCGATGATTGCCTGCGCGATATGTACACCAGTGCTACCGGTGTGCTCGAGTGGCTCGATATCCGTGGCGTGCTCTTTCAATCCACCGCTCTGATCGATGCTCCCTCGCTGATCTGGGAACACAGCCTCTATTGGCATGCCCATGATCCCGATTTGGCCCAGGCCCTCGAGACCCTCGCCCATGAGCGGCTTCCGGCCAGTCGGGGGCTGGTCGGCGATGCCCTGGTGGCCCACCTGCGCCAGGCCGAACCGATGGCCGCGGTGGAGGAGCTGCTTGCCGAGGCCACGGCCCGCGCCGGGGCTGGCGAGGAACTGGCTCTCCTGGCCAGGGAGCTATATCCCAGCGCGGCCGACCTCCAGGTTACCCGCCGCGCAGGCCATGAGATCGGCAGCCACGGCCATCACCACTACCCCCGCCAGTGCCTCGATCACGAAGCCTTTGAGGCCGAGCTAATCCGCTCCCGCCAGGAGATTGAACGGGTGATGGGCAAAGCCCCGCGGGCCTTCTCTTACCCCTTCAACAGCTACCAGAGCGGCGACGCCGAACTCTGCTCCCGCCACTACGTGCAGGTGGCCACGGTGGATGCCCAACCGATCACCCTCGACACCCCCAGCCTGGCGATTCCCCGTTTCACCTGGCCCGGCCCCCTGCGCAACCAGCTCCATTTCCGCCGCTGGCTCTGGACCGGCCATCTCTGATCCCTGTCCTGGCTGTGTCGCCTGGCACCGGCAGGGAGCGGCGATCCCCACCTCCGGCCTTGCGGTGCGGGCCATAGGGTTGTCTCTGGCTGCTGGACCGTTCCCACGCGATGTTGTTGCCACCGGGCCTGCTTGAGCTTTCCCCGGGTCTTGAAACCCTGCGCGACTGGCTGGTGCGCTGGGGCTACGGCGTGATCTTCGGCGCGATGCTCCTGGAAAACGCCGGTCTGCCCCTGCCGGGTGAAACCGTGACCCTGCTCGGCGGCTACGCGGCCGGCAGTGGCCAGCTCCATCCGCTCGGAGTGATGGCCGCCGCCGCCAGCGGGGCCGTGCTGGGCGACAACATCGGCTACTGGGTGGGCCGCCGGGCCGGCTGGGGGCTGATTCTGCGGGTGGGCGGCTGGCTGGGTCAGAGTCCCGCCGATCTCGACAAGCTGCGCGAGCGCTTTCTGCGCCATGCCGGCAAGTCGGTGCTACTAGGCCGTTTCGTGGCGGTGCTGCGGGTGATCGCGGGCCCGATGGCCGGTGCGGTGGGCATGCCCTACGGCCGCTTCTTTCTCTGCAATCTTGTCGGTGCCTTGCTGTGGTCCTCCACCATGGTGAGCCTGGCCTGGCTCGGCGGCCGCTGGATTCCCCTCGATCGCATGGTGGAGGGGGTGGTGCAGTTCGGACTCGGAGCCCTGGCGGTGGTGGCGATGCTGTTGCTGCTGCCGCGGTTGTTCAGTCTTTTGGAGCGCTTCACGCCTGCCCAGCCATCGACTCCGCCGCTTCCGCGGCCGTTGCCTGGTGCCCCGATGGTTGTGGAGAGCCGTTCCCAGCAGGACTCGGCTTCCCAGCAGGACGCGGCCGACTGAGCTGAGTTGATGCCGTTGCGGAGAATTCAGCCGTGCCGGGCGCCGCTGGCTTCCAGGGGGCTGGCTTTGATCTTGCCGCTGCAGGCCCTCTCATGGCGATCCGCCATCATGGGCCCGCCGGCTCGCCTTCTCACATGCGCTACCTGCGCTACCTCTACTTTCCGCTTGCCTGCTGCGCCGCGGGGCTGGCCATCGTGCTTGGTCTGCAGGGCCTCACGGCCGCCTGGATCACCCTGGTGCTGTTGCTGCTGGAGATCTCCCTCTCCTTCGACAACGCCGTGGTGAATGCCCGCGTGCTGGATCAGCTCACGCCGGGCCAGCAGCGGTTCTTTCTCACCTGGGGTCTGGTGATTCCGGTGTTCGGCGTGCGCTTCGCGGGCCCGCTGCTGATGGTGGCCCTGGCCGGAGGGGTGGGGGTGGGCCAGGCCCTCGATGCGGCGCTCCATCACCCGGCCCGCTACCGGGAGCTGCTGGATCTGGCGGAGCCCCGCATCCTGGCCTTTGGCGGCATGTTCCTGGTGATGGTGTTCCTGCGCTATTTCTTCGACGAAGCCAAGACCCTCCACTGGTTCCGGCCCCTGGAGCGCCGTCTCAGTGCAGCCGGTCGGATCGAGTCGCTGGAGATCGCCCTGGCCTTGATCTTGTTGCTGGCGGTGGACCTGGCGCTGCCGGGAGCGCAGCGGGCTGATGTGCTGATCGCCGGCCTGATCGGCCTGGTGCTGCAGCTGCTGAGCACTTCCCTGTCGGAGGCCTTCGGCGATGAGGAGCAGGCCGGAGCCCGCGTAGCCGCCGGGGGCGGACTGGCCAGCCTCCTCTACTTGGAGCTCCTGGATGCCTCCTTCAGCCTCGATGGCACGATCGGCGCCTTCGCCATCACGTCCAACCTGGCCCTGATCCTCACCGGCCTGGGCCTCGGTGCCCTGTTCATCCGCTCCCTCACCTTGATGCTGAGCCGCGAGAAGGCCCTAGACAAGCTGATATTCCTGGAACACGGCGCCCACTACGCCATCGGTGCCCTTGGCCTGGTGATGCTGAGCGGAATCCTTTTGCGTGAGCACCATCTGCATGTGCCGGAATGGCTCACCGGGGTGATCGGCCTGCTGCTGCTGATCCTCTCCTTTGCCGATTCGATGCGCCATTCCCGCCACGCTTGATGGCGGGCGTGCCGCTGGGGAGCCCTCAGAGGTAAAAGCCCACCGTGGTCACCACGCGGGTGCCTTGTTCTCGAAGAGCCTGGCGCAGCAGGATCGTGCTTTGGTTGTGCAGCAGGTTCTCCCAGCGGTGCTGGGTCACGAACACCGGCAGCACGATCATGCAGAAGCGGTTGCGGTCCTTGCGATGGTCCAGCTCGAACTGCTTCACGAAATCCACCACCGGATCCACCAGGGAGCGGTAGGGGGAATCGAGGACCACCAGTCGCACGCCGGGCACCTGCCGCTCCCATTGCTCGATGAAGGCCTTGGTCCGGTCGCCGCCCAGGTCCACATGGAGTGCCACCAGATCGCTGGCCACGGTGCGGGCAAAGCGAATCGCCTCGAAGCTGCCGCGGTGCAACTGGCCCACCAGCACCACGGTGGGCATGCCACCGGAAACGGGGGGATCCGGCAGTTTGAGCAGTTTGTCGGCGGACATCCGCAGGCGGCGGGCCACGTAGTCGTAGTGGTTGCGGATGCGGAGGAACAGGGTGATCAGCAGCGGGATCGCCACGAGCACCAGCCAGGCGCCGTAGGTGAACTTGCTGTACAGCAGCACCAGGCCCACCACCGCGGTGATGGCCGCCCCGATTCCGTTGACCAGGGCCTTACCAAGCCAGCCCTGGCCCTGCTCCTTCCACCAGTGCACCACCATGCCGGCCTGGGAAAGGGTGAAGCTGATGAACACCCCCACCGCGTAGAGGGGGATCAGACGGGTCACGCTGGCGTTGAAGATCACCAGCAACAGGGCGGCGCAGCCGCTCAGGGCGAAGATGCCATTGCTGAACACCAGCCGGTCCCCGAGGGAGGCCAACTGGCGGGGCAGGAAGCCGTCCTGGGCTAGGAAGGCCGCTAGGCGCGGGAAGTCGGCGTAGGCGGTGTTGGCGGCGAGCAGCAGGATCAGCAGGGTGGCCAGCTGCAGCACGGCCAGCAGCACGCCATTGCCGAAGATCAGCTGACCCAGCTGATACAAAAGCGTGGGTCCGTTCTCGGCATAGACAATGCCGGTGTGGTGGGCCAGGGCGCTGATGCCGCCGAACATCGTGGCCAGCAGCAGCACCATCACGGTGAGCACCTTGCGGGCGTTGCGCCACTCCACCGGCTGGAAGGCCGCCACGCTGTCGCTGATCGCCTCGATGCCGGTGAGGGCGGCGCAGCCGGAGCTGAAGGCCCGCATCAGCAGCACCGGTCCGATCGCCATCAGCTGACCCCCCTCCGCCTCAAGGGTCGGGGCCAGCAGCCGTGACTGCTCCCCAGGCCCAATGGTGGGCAGGGTGCCGCCGAGGAATTTGACGGCCCCGGCCACCAACATCATCACCACCACCCCCATGAACAGATAGGTGGGGAAGCTGAGCAACTTGGCGCTGGAGCTCACGCCCCGCAGGTTGGCCACCATCACCAGCAGCACCGCCACCAGGCAGAGCGGCACGCGGTAGGTGTCGAGGCCGGGGAAGTAGGAGGTGAGGGCGGCGATGCCGGCGGCCACGCTCACGGCCACGGTGAGCACGTAGTCGATCGAGAGGGAGGCGCCCGCCACCAGGCCGGGGATCTTGCCGAGGTTGTCCTGGGAGACCCGGTAGGAGCCGCCGCCGAGGGGGTAGGCCTTGATCGTCTGCCGGTAGCTGGTGGCCACGATCAGCATCAGGCCGATGATCAGGCCGGTGATCGGCAGGGTGAGGCCCAGGGCGGCGCTGCCCGCCATACCCAGCACCAGCACGATCTCCTGGGTGGCGTAGGCCACCGAAGAGAGGGCATCGGAGCTCAGGATCGCCAGCGCTTCCGCGTTGTTGAAGCGCTCCTCGTGCTGGGCACTGGTGGGCAACGGTGAGCCGACTAGCACCCTGCGGAGGTTGTCGAGCCTGGAGATGATCGGCATTCCCGGGCCACGTTCGGCGTGAAAGTTCGCCAACGAACCTAAGGCGCCGCCGACATGGTTACTCTTGCCCCGACCGCCGCTCCGGCCCATTGACCGCATCGCTTCCAACCACTGCCACGGCGCTTCCTTTAGGGGAGGCTTCCCACGGGTCCATCCCTTGGCATGGTCTTAGCGCTGTCGAATGTCAACACCGTCTCGGCGTGGGCCCAGAGGGTCTCGATACAGCCGAGAGTTCCCGACGCCTGGCCGAGCGCGGACCCAATCGGCTGGAGCTTTCGGCCGGTCGCAGCACTTGGGAGATCCTGCGCGACCAGTTCAGCAACGTGATGTTGATCATGCTGCTGGCGGTGGCGGCCGTCTCCGCTGCCGTTTCGATTCATCAGAAGGAATTCCCCAAGGACGCCATCGCGATCCTGGTGATCGTGGTGCTGAACGGTCTGCTGGGTTACCTCCAGGAGAGCAAGGCCCAGCAGGCCCTGCTGGCGCTCCGCGACATGGCCCAGCCCCTGGTGCAGGTGCGCCGCGACGGCACCTGGCAGCGGATCAGCAGCGAGCACCTGGTACCCGGCGACCTGATTCGCCTTGAGGCGGGCGATCGGGTGCCCGCTGATGCCCGCCTGCTGGAGGAGGCCGACCTGGGGCTGCGCGAGGCGGCCCTCACCGGCGAGGCCGAGGCCGTGTTCAAGAAATCTGATCTGGTGCTCGAGCACACCACGCCGGTCCTGGAGCGCAAGAACTGCTTGTTCCAGGGCACCGAAGTGGTGCGCGGCCGGGGTGTGGCCCTGGTCACGGCCACCGGCATGGCCACCGAACTGGGCCAGATCGCCGAATTGATCAACACCGCCGGCGGCGAGAGCACCCCCCTCCAGCAGCGGCTCGATGGCCTGGCCAATGTGTTGGTGGTCAGCGCCCTGGCCCTGGTGGCGGTGGTGGTGGCCCTGGGTCTGCTGCTGGGCCAGGATCCGCTCAACCTTCTGGAGGTAGCGCTGTCGATGGCGGTGGCGATCGTGCCGGAGGGACTGCCGGCCGTGATCACCGTGACCCTGGCGATCGGCACCCAGCGGATGGTGCGCCGCGCCGCCCTGATCCGTCGCCTGCCGGCGGTGGAGGGTCTGGGTTCGGTCACCGTGATCTGCTCTGACAAGACCGGCACCCTCACCCAGAACCGCCAAGTGGTGCAGGAGCTAAGAGTCGGCACCGAACGGCTGGCCGTGACCGGTCAGGGGTACGACCCGGCCGGCACGATCACCGCCTCGCCGCTGGAATCCCCTCCAGGGGCCCGGCCGGGCAGCGTCGAGGGGGCCAGCACCCTGCTGCTCCAGGCCGGCGTGCTCTGCAGCGACGCCGAACACCGGCAGCTGGCCGATGGCAGCTGGGAAATTCTCGGAGATCCAACCGAGGGGGCCCTCTCGGTGGTGGCCCTGAAGGCGGGCATCGATGATTTTGAATTGCGCAGCCACTTCCGCCGGGCCGCCGAGATCCCCTTCAGCTCCGAACGCCAATTGATGGCCGTGTGGATCGAGGATCCCAACCACGCCCTGCAGGCTCCCCTTGGCAGTAGCGCCAGCGGCAGTCCCAGCCTGCTGATCAGCAAGGGGGCCCCTGAGGTGATCATCGGCCTCTGCGATCGCTGGATCGATGGCCAAGGCGTGGTGGCGATGGGTGGGCCCCAGCAGCAGTGGTGGCTGGAGCAGGCCCGCCAGCTGGCGGGCTCTGGTCTAAGGGTGCTGGCCTTCGCCTGCGCGCCCCATCACTCCAGCCCCGATGAGGCTTTGGAGGGTCAGGTGCTGCTGGGTCTGATGGCCCAGCTGGATCCGGCCCGGCCCGAGGTGGCCAAGGCTGTGGCCACCTGCCGCCAGGCGGGTATTCGGCCGGTGATGATCACCGGCGACCATCCCCTCACCGCCCGGGCGATCGGCAGTGCCATCGGCCTCACCGATGAGCAGGGTGAGGTGATCCTCGGCCGCGAGCTCGAGGCAATGGAGGAGCCCGCCCTGAAGGAGGCGGTGGCCCGTTGCAATGTCTATGCGCGCGTGGCACCGGAGCAGAAGCTGCGGATCGTGAAGGCGCTGCAGTCGAACGGCCAGGTGGTCGCAATGACCGGCGATGGCGTCAACGACGCCCCGGCCCTCAAGCAGGCCCACATCGGCGTGGCGATGGGCATCACCGGCACCGAGGTGAGCAAGGAGGCCGCCGACATGGTGCTCCTTGACGACAACTTCGCCACGATCGTGAGTGCCGTTGAGGAAGGGCGGCTGGTCTACGCCAACATCCGCCGCTTCGTGAAGTACATCCTTGGCAGCAATGTGGGGGAACTGATCACGATCGCCTCGGCGCCGCTGCTGGGCCTGACCGGCGTGCCGCTGACGCCGCTCCAGATCCTCTGGATGAACCTGGTGACCGACGGCGTGCCCGCCCTGGCCCTGGCCCTGGAGCCCGGTGAGGCCGGGTTGATGGAGCGGGCCCCGGCCGAACCCGGTGAATCGATTTTCGCCCGCGGCATCGGCTCCTACATCCTGCGCATCGGGGTGGTGTTCGCCGTGATCGTGATCGCGTTGATGCTCTATGCGTCGGTTCACAGCCGTGATCACTGGAAGACGATGGTGTTCACCACCCTCTGCCTGGCCCAGATGGGCCATGCCCTCTCGGCCCGCAGCGACCTCCCCCTGATCCAGGTGCCCCCCTTTTCCAACCCCTGGCTGCTGTGGGCGGTGGTGCTCACTTCCGGGATGCAATTGCTGCTGCTCTACGTGCCTGCCCTGGCCAAGTTCTTCGGCACCCAGCCCCTGAGCGGCCACGAACTGATGATCTGTGTGGGCTTCAGCTTGTTGTTGTTCCTCTATCTGGAGCTTGAGAAGATCTGGCGCCAGTGGCGCCGCGGCCTGCATGCCGATGCCTGAATCCATCGACGTGATGGTTGATGGTTGATGCCGCAAGCCCAATCCAGGTCTTTCCGCAGCTCCTTGCTGGTTGGGGAGACTGGATTGGTGAGCTTCCCGGCTGGATAGAGGCCGCCGTGGCGCGGGATCCAAGGCTGGGCTATCTGGCCCTTGGTCTGGCGATGTTCCTGGAAAATCTCATTCCTCCGATTCCCTCGGAACTGATCCAGCCCCTTGGTGGTGTTCTGGTCCAGCAGGGCCGCCTGGAGCTTGTGCCGGTGATCTTGGTGGGCACGGCCGGCACGGTGCTGGGGTGCTGGTTCTGGTACGGGCTGGGGCGCTGGTTTGGCGAGGAGCGGCTGATCCGCTGGATTGGGATCCACGGCCGCAGGATCGGCCTCGACCAGGAGGATCTCTCCGCCAGCCGCGCCTGGTTCGCCCGCCATGGGGTGGGCCTTGTGTTCTGGGGGCGCCTGGTTCCTGGCATCCGCACCCTGATCTCGGTGCCGGCGGGCCTGGAAGCCATGCCCATGGGCCTGTTTCTGCTCGCCACCCTCGCGGGCAGCCTGCTGTGGGTCACTCTGCTCACCCTCCTGGGCCGCGCCCTGGGCGCCGGCTACGGCCAGGTGAGCCAGTTCACTGGCCCCTATGGCCAGATCAGCAGCCTTCTGCTCCTGGGCCTGGCCGCGGCCGCCCTGATCGCCCTGATTGTGCGTTCACGGCGGCCTAGAGGCAGCCGCCTGCCACCGTGAGCTTCTTTGGCTGTTGGGCTGCCGGGGGGCCGTCACGGCGCCACTCCTGCTCATTCAGCCCGTTCCTGCCCCCTTGATTCAGCCCCGGGGGAATCGAGGTGCTGGGCGTCCTGAAGGAGCGCGAGGGTGAAGATCAGGCCACCCACCAGGGCAATGGCCAGCAGAGCGACCACTCCAAGCCAAGCCCGACGCATGCGCTCGCCATGCAGCAGCGGATCCGCCCGGTGGCCGCAGTCGGTGCAGATGAGCTCGCCCTGGCCTCCCCTTGCCCTAACCACCATCCGGCATCCGCATCGCTCGCAAGCCATGGCCATGCCGAGGTTTGAATCACTCTGCCAGCAGGGTCAGGTCGTTCTGTAGGGATGCGAACCATCGAGCGATGCGGTGAATCGCCCGGGGCATTGGGGTGGCACGGATCACCATTGCTTGACCCATCCATAGGTATCGCTTCGGTGCGATGCAACCCAAGGCGCTCTAAATCCCTTAAGGTTCGCGGCCAATGGTCCTTCTCGGATCCCTTGTCCCCGCCGCCATGACCCTGTTTCTCGCCCAGACGGCCTGGTTGGTGCCGCTCTACCCCTTGCTGGCATCCCTGCTCTCCCTTCTGTGGTCGCCGGGGCTGATCTCCCGCACCGGACCGCGGCCCTGTGGGTATCTCAATCTCCTGCTGGTAAGTGTGTCCTTTGTTCATAGCGTGCTGGCTCTGGTGGCCCTGCACTCCAATTCCACCGCGGGCTCGGCGGCGATCTACCAACCGCTCACCTTCGGCTGGACCTGGCTGCAGACCGCCGGCCTGCGCATCGGCTTCGACGGCCTGATCACCGAGCCCGCGCTAATCGCGATGACGCTGATCACCGGCCTGCATGTGCTGGTGCAGATCTATTCGATCGCCTACCTGGAGATGGACTGGGGTTGGCCCCGTTTCTTCGGCTCCCTGAGCTTCTTTGAATCCGGCCTCTGCGCCTTGGTGCTCACCGATTCCCTGTTCTTCAGCTACTTGATCATGGAGCTGCTCACCCTGGGCACCTACCTGATCGTGGGCACCTGGTACAACCAGCCACTGGTGGTGAAGGGGGCCCGCGATGCCTTCCTTACCAAGCGGATCGGCGACCTGATCCTGTTGGCTGGGGTGATCGCCCTGCTGCCGATCACAGGCACCTGGAACTTCCACGGCCTGCAGGCCTGGGCCGCCGACCAGGCCAACAACCATTTGGCTCTGCCGGGTGGCTACACCCTGATCGTGCTCGCCCTGATCGCCGGGCCGATGGGCAAGTGCGCCCAGATTCCTCTCCACCTCTGGCTGGATGAGGCGATGGAGAGCCCCCTGCCCTCCACGGTGCTGCGCAACTCGGTGGTGGTGGTGGGCGGTGCCTGGGTGCTGCTGCGTCTAGAGCCGCTGATCGAGCTGAGTCCGCTGGCCGCCAGCCTGCTGGTGGTGGTGGGCGGCACCAGTGCCCTTGTCGGTTCTCTGATCGCCCTGGCCCAGATCGATGTAAAGCGGGCCCTCTCCTTCCTGGTGAGCAGCTGGCTGGGTCTGTTGTTCGTGGCGGTGGGTCTGGGGGGCATCCCGGTGGCCGATCACCTGATGCTCGTGTACCCCCTGCCGATGGCCCTGATGCTGATGGCGATCGGCGCGATCGTGCTCACCAACGTGACCCAGGACCTCACCCAGCTGGGGGGTCTGTGGAGCAAGCGCCCCTTGATGGGCATCGCCTTCCTCAGCGGTGCCGCTGGGCTGATGGCCCTGCCTCCCTTCGGAGGCTTCGCGGCCTTGCGGGAACTCCTGGTCCTCACCACCACCAGCGGCCAGCCCGCTTTGCTGGGGGCCCTGGTGCTACTCACCAATGCCCTGATCAGCGCCGGTCTGATCCGGGTGTTTGGCTTGATCTGGGGCGGCCGTCCCTCGGTGTTCACCACCCGCTCGCCGGAGGTGCTCTGGCTGATGGCCCTTCCCACCCTGCTGCTCACGGGCCTGGTGCTCCATCTGCCGCAGATCCTGGTGCGCAGTGGGGTGTTCGCCTCCGCCGGTTCCCTGCTGCCGATTCCGGGCTGGGGCCCTGAGGCCCTACCCCTGTTGCTCTCCACCCTGGTGGGAGGAGGGCTCTCCGCCCTCTTCTACCTGCGCCCCCATCCCCTGGCCCATCTGCCGGCGGCACTCGGTGGACTGCAGGACTGGCTGGCCCACGACATGCAGACCGAGCGCTTTTATCACCGCACCGTGGTGGGTCTGGTGGTGGGTCTGGCCCGGCTCAGCGCCTGGTCCGATCAACGGCTGGTGGATGGTTTCAGCGGCGCCACCGGCGAGGCCGCCCTGGAGGGGGCCCGTCGCCTCAGCCTCACCACCTCCGGCCGCTCCCAGGCCTATGCCCTCACCCTCGTGCTCGGCGTGCTGCTGATGGCCGCCTGGTTGCTCTCCGGCCAGGGCACCCCATCCCCCGATCTCCTTCGCCCGCTTCGCTGATGCCATCCCTGTCACTGCTTCTGCTGGCGGGCTTGCCCCTGGTCGCGGCCCTGCTCCTTCCACTGCTGCCCGCCACCACCGCTTCGGCGAGGGTGCGCAGCCTGGCGGCCCTCAGCACCGCTGCCCAACTGCTGGTGGGCCTGGCCTGCTGGCGGGACGCCCCGGCCGATCTGCAGCTGGCCTGGCTGCCGAAGCTGGGTCTCACCTTCGACCTAGGTCTCGATGGCCTGACGCTTCCCCTGGTGCTGCTCACGGCGTTGATCACCACCCTGGCGATCCTTGCCACTCCTGCCGACCAGAGCCGCCCCCGTCTGTTCTTCCCCCTCCTTTTGGCCACCAACCTTGGCGTGGCGGGGGCCTTACTGGCTCGCAATGCCCTGCTCTTCGTGCTGGCCTTCGAGCTGGTGCTGATCCCCACCACCCTGTTGGTGGCCATCTGGGGCGGCGAGAAGCGGGCCGGAGGCGCGATCCGTTATCTGATGTATGGCGCCGTTTCAGGCCTCAGCCTCCTGGGCGCTGTACTGGCGCTGGGCTGGATGAACCGCAACGGCCTCAGCTTCAGCTACGCCGATCTCGCCCACGTTTCCCTCACTCCCCAGGCCAGCCGCAGGGTGCTGGCCTTGCTCCTGCTGGGCTTCGGCCTCAAGCTGCCGATCGTGCCGCTGCACGGCTGGCAGCCCTTCACCTATGGCCAGTCGCCCACGCCCGTGGTGATGCTTCTGGCTGGCTGCGTCTCCAATCTGGGGGCCTATGGATTGCTCCGTTTCGGTGTGGGCTTTCTTCCCGAAACCTGGGCCGCCTGGTCGCCGTGGATCGCCGCCGCCGGAGCCGTGAGTGTTGTTTACGGTGCCCTCAATGCCATCGCTCAGGCCGACATCCGCCTGCTGATGGCCTACAGCTCCCTGGGCCACATGGGGCTGCTGGTGCTCGCCATCGCAGCTGCCACCCCGATGAGCCTCCAGGGCGCCGTGGCCCAGATCCTGGCCCACGGGCTGATCGTGGCCCTGATGTTCGCCTGCGAGGGATTGATCGAGCGCAAGACCGGCACCACGGCGATTGCCGAGCTCTCCGGTCTGCTCAACCCCCTGCGCGGCCTCCCCTTCACCGCCGGCATGCTGCTGCTGGCCCTGATGGCCGCCGCTGGCATACCC
>Ga0194055_10000895_pt1 | contig 24176 bp, 18 predicted proteins | sample SepL449m_MetaG_FD_155482 | JGI IMG/M metagenome (GOLD analysis project Ga0194055, IMG submission 155482) | Anoxic zone freshwater microbial communities from boreal shield lake in IISD Experimental Lakes Area, Ontario, Canada - Sep2016-L442-9m | ecosystem: Environmental > Aquatic > Freshwater >... | reverse complement strand
GCGGATGGATCTCTACCGGATCGATCTCTCGCGTGTGGTCAGCAAGTACATCGGCGAGACGGAGAAACACCTGCGGCGCATCTTCGACGCTGCCGAACGGGGCGGGGTGGTGCTGCTATTCGACGAGGCCGATGCCCTCTTCGGCAAGCGCAGCGAAGTGCGCGACAGCCACGACAGGTACGCCAATATCGAGGTGAGCTACCTGCTGCAGCGAATCGAGCAGTACCGAGGCCTGGCGATCCTCACCACGAATCTGCGCAGCTCGTTCGACCCGGCCTTTCTGCGGCGCCTTCGCTTTCTCGTGCAGTTTCCCTTCCCCGACAGCGCACAGCGCCAGAAGATCTGGGAGGTGGCCTTCCCTGGCAGCACACCCACGACCGATCTCGATTGCACCCGGCTGGCGCAGCTCAATGTGGCCGGCGGATCCATCCGCAACATCGCGATCGGGGCGGCATTCCTGGCTGCCGAGCAGGGCACGCCCGTGGGGATGGAGCATCTGCTCGCCTCTGCCAGGGCCGAGTACTCGAAGTTGGAACGGCTGCTCACCGACGCGGAGGTGGAAGGTTGGACCTGATGCCCGCCCAGCCCCCGACCACGCCCGCCCCGATTGCGCTGCAGATTGGCGAAATCGTGCTGGTGGGGCTGGATCAGCGCTTCCAAGAGCGTTGGACGAGCAGCTTCCAGGCGGAACTGGAGCGGCTGCTCATGCACCGAGAGCTCCGCGCCGACATCGATCCGGCTGGCTTCAACGATCTGGTGATCCGCAACGGTTCGCCCGAGAGCATGGGCAGGCAGACCGCTCGGGAGCTTGCCCGGAGGCTGGTGCAATGAGCGGGGATCGGGTACGCGTTCAGAAGAGCGAGCCGCCCGCCCGGAAGGCGGCTGCCCATCGACCCGTTCCGCTCGCCCCTCGGCTTGTCTCGGAAATCGAGTCGATCCGGGCCAGCTCGGGCCATTCGCTTGAGGGTGTGCGGCTGCATGCCGGCCCTCGGGTGCATGCGATCTCCGAAACCCTGGGTGCGGAAGGGTTCACCGTGGGCCGCCACGTCTTCCTGGGGGCCTTCGCCGGAAGCGAAACCCTGCGGCATGAGCTGAGGCACACCCAGCAGGCAAGCGATCGCCCATCCCTCAAAGGGCTTGCGGTGGTGCCGGATGCCTCGCCCCTGGAGCAGAGCATCAACGGTTCGGCACTCCCCCTGGCAGCGCTATCAGGTCCGCCGCTCCTGTTCCGCAAACCCAAGGGGGATGGGGCCGTGCTGCCAAGGGCCACGGCGCCCCAGCGGAAAGCCCAGCCTGGGGCAAAGGAAGTGGCGAAGGCACCTGGGAAGGAGGCCACGAAGGGGGTTGGTCAAGGGGCCTCAGCCGGCCCTGCGCCAGGCGCGGTTACGGAGGCCATGAGCGCGGTGCCCGATGGGGCTCAGGCCACCGAAAGGCCAGCGGAAACGGCCCCCCTTGCTGACGCTGCTGCAGCGATGCTCTCGCCGGAAAGCGATCCCGCCTTCCAGGGAGTGGCCGCACGGGTCCGTGGCACCGCCGGACGCCAGAAGCAGAACCCCGGTGGGGCGGCCGTGGCCCATGACGCACAGAAGGCCGCCAACAGTCCCATCGAGGAGCGTGAGGGACTGGCCAATGCGGCCCAGGTGGAGGCGATGGCCAAGGAGAAGGCCAACCCCTTCGGCGCCGATGTGTTCAAGGACGACCTCAGGAAAAAGATTGATGCGATGACCCCCAGGAGCGAAGAAGAGGGCAAGGCGTTCATGAAGGACGAGAACACCAGCAAAAACTTCAGCGCCGATCTGAATGCCAAGGTCACGGCTGAAAAGTCAAACGCCGCTGGCAGCCTCCCCGAAGCGGTTGCCGCTGCCCCATCAAGCGAAGGTCTGCCGGAACGCAAGGCGGAGGCGCTGGAGAAGCCCGAAGCTGGCCCACCGCCCGCGGGGGTCAAGGCTGCCGCTGCGGTGCCACCTCCCCGACCCGAGAGCCAGTTCGACCTCTCGGCCCCAGCCAACGCCCTCGGCACCCGGATGGTTGAGGCGAAAGTGAGCGATGCCCAGTTGCAGAACGCCAACGAGCCCACCTTTCTGAAGGCCTCGCAGGGCGTGGCGGCCGTTAAGGAGCATGCCGAAGCCGCTCCAGCGGATCTGCGCGCCAAGGAGCAGGGAGTTCTGGGGGCCGCCAGCCAGGAGCAGGAGAAGGCGGGAGCTGGGTCAATCGGGGCCATGACCACGGCACGAGGCAAGCACTTCGCCCAGGCAACAACCCACCAGTCAGCCACCAAGACAAAGGACGAACAGGAACGGGAGCGGATTACCACAGCACTCGGCAGCATCTATGAAAAAACGAAGGCTGATGTCACCTCCATCCTGGAAACACTCGACACCAAGGTGAACAAGTATTTTGAGAGCGAAGCAGAGAGATACCGCGACAGGCTCAAGCTTGATGTAGAAGCGATGATGCGTGCCTACGAGGATGAACGCTATTCGCAACCAGGCGGCACGGCATTGTTTTTGTGGGATGCCGTGACAGGCATGCCGGCTGAGGTGAGCAAGTTCTGGGACGAGGGCCGCAAGCGCTATCTCAACAACATGAACCTGCTGATCGACGAAGTCGCTGGCATGGTGGAGAAAGGCCTCAAGGAGGCAACCGATCGCATCGCAGTTGGCAAGCAAGCTGTCACAACATTCGTGACCAATCTGCCAGTGAATTTGCGCAAGTTGGGCGAAGAGGCGGCCCAGGCGATCAATGGTCAGTTTGAAGGGTTAACTCAACTGGTTTCAGAGCAACGGGACAAGCTTCTCGATAGCCTGGCAACAAAGTATGTCGACAGCCTGAAACAGGTTGACACCTATCTGGCCGCCAAGAAAGAGGAAAACAAAGGCCTCCTGGACACAGCCAAAGAAGCCCTTGACGGTGTGATTGATACAATCAAAAAGCTCAGAGACATGCTACTTGGCGTGCTCCAACGCGCCAAGAATGCGATCGATCTCATTCTCGAAGATCCGATCCGATTCCTTGGCAATCTGGCCGAAGGGGTCAAGCGGGGTCTGTTCCGCTTCATCGACAATATTGCCAAGCATCTGCAGGCTGGCCTGCTGGGCTGGCTGTTCGGGGCGCTGGCGGAAGCTGGGATTGACTTGCCTCAGACCTTCGACCTGCGTGGCATTCTCAGCCTGATCCTGCAGGTGTTGGGACTCACCTACCGCAACATCAGGGCAAGGGCGGTGAAGATTCTCGGGGAGAAGATTGTGTCTGCCCTCGAGAGTACCGCTGAAGTCTTTCTGATTCTGGTCAACGAGGGGCCCGCAGGCCTGATCAAGTTTTTGAAGGAAAAGGTGGAAATGCTGAAGGAAACGATGATGGAGCAGATCCGCACCTTTGTGACCGAGAAGATCATCGTGGCCGGCATCAAATGGATCATCGGGCTGCTCAATCCTGCTGGTGCCTTCATCAAGGCCTGCATGGCGATCTACGACATCGTGATGTTCTTCGTCAACAGCGGTCAGCGGATTATGGCGCTGGTGAATGCGGTGATCGACTCGGTGACGAACATCGCCCAGGGCAACCTCGAGGGTGCCGCCAGCTGGATCGAGAATGCCCTCGCCAAGGGTGTGCCAATCGCGATCAGCTTCCTGGCATCCCTGCTGGGCCTCGATGGCATTGGCAAGAAGATCCAGCAGATCATCGAGAAGATCCAGGCACCGATCAACCTGGCGATCGACTGGCTGATCATGCAGGCGGTGAAGCTGGTACAGGCAGCTGGGAAGGCTTTTGAAGGAATGTTCGGCGGCAAGCCAAAGGAAGATCAGGTGAAGGGCCTTGATGATCCAACTGGTGTTAAGGCAATCGCTCAAGCCAAAATCATTGAGCATGCTGACTCCCTGTCTGACAATGATGCTTGGCAAGCATTTATTTCTCGACTTGAAAGTGAGCTAAAGCCACAGGGCCTTAAACGTCTTTATATCGATGACAGCGAAGAAGCTAGCGATGACGAGCTTCCCAGAATCATGGCGGAGGCCAGCATGACGCAAGTGATCGCCCGGATGAATGCCGCAGATCGGCATAAAGATCTAAAATTAGAGCCCGATCCCAATAAGCGACGAAAAATATGGAGACGAATCAAATCCAAGCAGATCAAAGATGGTATTAGCGAAAAGATTGGGGAAGAAGAAATGCACAAGTATGTGACTGGCGAAGGCTACAAACCTATTTTTTCCCCAGGTTTAGCCAGCGAGTTTCGCCAGGGCTTTGATGCAGTTTATGAGAATAACATCGCGGTCGTAGTCTGCGAGGCCAAAGGTAAACGACACCGAGGCGACCCTACTACCACCAAGCCCGTGAAGCCCATGCCGCGAATAGACAAATGGCCTGAAGGTGTAATCAGAACAAAAGACACTAAGACGCAGAAGCTGCCGTATGGCCATGTGCAGGGATCAGTCGGCTGGGCTCGAGAAGCAGGAAAAGCCATGCTAAATAGCAATATAACCAATACAAGAGAAATAAAAGCAGCCAATACAGTTGCCGGTGCAAGTGCCACCCCATCCGGATCAAAACAACTTAAACTTCGGACTTTGGTCTTTCTGGCAAAGCATACGTATGGAGTGGTAAGTTCTCTCGAATACAAGTGGCGACCTGATGGTCCTTAGCTCCCCCCTCGCCCCCAAAGTCCTCAGAGGCGCGATCGTGAGTGTCGATCCGTTTGTGCCGCTTGCGAGCGTGGTGATTTTTCAATACAACCCTGACAGCCTCTCGCGCACGATCAAGCCGAAATACCTGGAAGACAATGCTTCCAAGTCTGAGGTCACGCGCCTGGCGGGTGCCCCCGATGAGGAGATCAAGCTCGATCTTGAGATCGACGCCGCCGATCAGCTCGCCACAGCCAATCCAGTGGCCACCGCCCTGGGGATCTCGCCGCAACTGGCGGCCCTTGAGTTGCTCGCCTATCCGAACAGCGCCCAGCTGATCGCCAATTTGCCCTTGATGGCGGCCGGCATGGTGGAGATCGTGCCACCTTCGGGCCCCTTCGCCCTGTTCGTGTATGGCCCCAAACGGGTTCTGCCCGTGCGCTTGCAGGAGCTCACGGTGATCGAAGAGATGCATGACCCATTGCTGAATCCGATTCGGGCTAAAGTGAGTGTGGGCATGAGGGTGCTCAGCTACAACGATCTTTCGATCAGCCATCGTGGCTTCTATGTCTATCTGGCCAATCAGGTGTTCAAGGAGGTCTTGGGAAAAATCAATACCGCCTCTGGCGCCGCAGGCGCCGCCGCCGATTTCCCAACCTGACCAGCGAGGCAACCAACCATGATCTCACCCGACAGCCGCTATGCATCCATCCAGATCGACACAATGATCCTTGAGGATGGCAGCACCCGAACCTGCCTGAAGCGCCGATTCCTGCCGCCGATCCCGGTGGAGCCAGGAGAGATCGTGCGTCCGGAACAAGGGGATCGGATCGATCAGCTTTCAGCCAGGATCCTGGGAGATCCACTGCAGTTCTGGCGCATCGCCGATGTGAATGATGCCCTCAATCCATTCGATCTGGTGGTGGAGGTCGGCCGACCCTTCAGGCTGCCCAAGCTGGGGTTCTGAACCATGGATCTGCTGGGCCTGAAACTTCAACTCCTGATCGGTCCAGGTGTTCCCATGCCGGCCTCCCTCGAAATGATGGAGGCCCTTCAGGAAGTCGAGGTGAGCCATAGCGACGATGATGAAAAGCGATCGGGATTCAAGCTGGTGTTCAAAGAGGGTCGCTCCGGGCCCCGAGATCTATTGGACTATCCCCTGGTGAAGGACAGCAAGCTGGGAGCGCTCAGCCGGGTGATCATCTGCGTGTTGTTCGGGGCTGATCTCCAGGTGGTGATGGATGGGGTGATCATCGACCAACAGTTTCAGCCCGGTGAGGGTACGTCTGCCTCCACCCTCACCCTGCTGGGTGAGGATGTGAGTGTGATGATGGATTTCGAGGAGAAGCACGCCGAACATCCCGCCCTGCCGAAATTCGGCACAGCGGCTCTGCTCTTGGCTGGTTATAGCAAGTATGGCTTGATTCCAAATACCTTGCCCTCTCCTAACGACTCGATTCCCCTGCCCACGGACTACATCCCTGTCCAGGCGGGGGCGACGGATCTCCAGTACATCCGTGATCTAGCAAAATCACTTGACTATGTATTCTACATTGAGCCTGGCCCTATTCCCTACATCAACCAGGCCTATTTCGGGCCAAGAAAGGTCGTTGGGCTGCCCCAGAAAGCGCTGACCGCCAACATGGGGCCAGCGTCGAATGTGCGACAGATCTCCTTCGGCTACAACGCCGAACAGGCCACCGCCGTGTCCGGCAAACATCAGGACCGTGACACGGGAACCCAGAGCACCATCCAGAACACCCCTGCTCTCAAGATCCCCCAGTCGAGCCAACCGGCGGTGACGAGCCAATCGGTGATCCGGCGCAAGCGGCTGCAGGCCGCCAGCGGCATGTCGATGGCCGATGCCCTGGCACGGGCCAATGCCCAAGCCTCCCCTTCCCAGGATGCGGTGACGGCCAACGGCGAGCTGGATTCCCTGCGCTACGGGCGACTGCTGAAGGCACGCCAGCTCGTTGGTGTCCGCGGAGTTGGCTCCAGCTACGACGGCCTCTATTACGTCAAGAGTGTCACCCATTCCATTAAACGCGGCGCCTACACCCAGAAGTTCTCCCTGCGCCGCGACGGAAAGGGCACAACCACCGTGATCCTGCCCAACCTATGAGCACCCTGTTCGGCAAGTACCGCGGCCAGGTGACTGGGAACCTCGATCCCCTGCAACAGGGTCGACTGCAGGTGTCTTGCCCGGCGATCCTCGGCGATGGCCAGATGAGCTGGGCGATGCCCTGTGTTCCCTACGCCGGCCCGGGCGTGGGCTTCTTCGCCATCCCCCCGGTGGGGGCGAATGTCTGGGTCGAATTCGAAGGGGGAAACCCCAACTATCCGATCTGGTCCGGATGCTTCTGGGGTACAGGAGATGTGCCCGCCAGTCCCGCCCTGGCGGAGATGACGGTGCTCGCCACCGAGGGGGTGGTCTTGACGCTCAGCAACCTCCCCGGCGCGGGCGGAGTCACGATCGAGACCAAGGCTCCGGCTGTCGCGCTTCCCGCCACGATCAAGATTGATTCCCAGGGCATCGAGCTGGCGTTCGGTCCGGCCAAAATCAAGTTGTCGGCCACGGGTGTGTCGATCAACGATGGAGCTCTGGAGGTGATCTAGATGTACCTTCTCCACGCAGGCCTCACGGCGATGTGTCCCCATGGGGCGCCTCTGCAGGCCACCCCTTCCCAGGTGCGGGTGAAGTTGAGTGGTCAGTTCGCCCTGGTCCAGAGCGACAGCGCCATGGTCAGCGGCTGCCCCTGGCAAATCCCACTCGCTGCACCTGTGCCCGATCCCTGCCTGAAGGTGCAGTGGCTGATGGGGTCGCTCCGGATCAAGCTCAGTGGCCAGCCGGCACTGCTGAAAAGCAGCCCCAGTCTCTGCAGCTCGGTGACCCAGATCCCTGCCGGGCCCGCCCAGATCATGCTCACCCAGTTGCGGGTGAAAGGCCAATGAGCCAGATCGGCTTTCCCTATCGCATCGCGCGCACCGGCATCACCCAGGGCAGTGATCCGGCCAGCCATATCCGGGAGTTGATCGAGCAGGTGCTGTTCACATCCCCGGGGGAGCGGGTCAACCGCCCCAGCTTCGGCAGCGGTTTGCTGAATCTGGTCTTCTCGCCGGGCAGCAACGAACTCGCCGCCGCCACCCAGTTTCTGGTTCATGGCGCCCTGCAGCAGAACCTCGGCGACCGAATTCTCATCCAGGCGGTGGAAGCCCGCTTCGAGGAAGGCCTGTTGACGGTCGTCGTGCGCTATTCCCTCCGGGCCACCGGCGAGGTCCGCGAAGAATCCTTCGCGAGGGTGGCTTGATGGCACACCGCTACCGATGTTCCAATCAGCGTCGGCTGGCGCTCCTGCTCGACCCCGCCAACGCCGCGCGCAATGGGATCGACTACCTCGAGGTCGAACAGAAAGCTGATGGGTCCGGAGCCACCCTCTCCCTGAAGCTCGCACGGGCGATCCAGCCCTCCCGCCTGGGTATCGAACGGGCACGCATCGAAGGGGGAATCCGCTTCCCAGCACCCCGAATCGTCGCCCAGAGCCCCGATCCCTCGGATCCGGCCCCCGTCGATCGGCTCACCTTCCTCACAGCAGGCTCCACAGACTTCTCCACCTACCGCTTTCGTCTTGTCCGTTCCGTCGGGGTGGAGGAGGCACCGGAAGGCTTTGATCCGGAACTCTCTGAGGTTGGCTTCACCTTCAAGGCCGATTGTCCCAGCGCGTTCGACTGCAAGCCCAGCCCCCCCCTGGAGGCACCGTCGCCAACGGCCGCGCCGATCGATTACCTCAGCAAGGACTACGAGAGCTTCCGCCGCCTGATGCTGGATCGGCTCTCGGTCACCATCCCCACATGGACGGAGCGCAATCTCGCCGATCTCGGTGTCGCAGTGGTCGAAGTGCTGGCCCATGCGGCAGATGTGCTCAGCTACCTGCAGGATGCGGTGGCCACCGAGGCCTATCTGGGCACGGCCCGACGTCGCACCTCCATCCGTCGCCATGCGCGGCTGCTCGACTACCCCATCCATGACGGCTGTTGCGCCCGCGCCTTCGTTGCGCTGGAGACCTCCGCTCCCGTAGAGAATCTGCCGACCGGCACTCCGTTTCTGGTGCGGCAGGAGGGACTGGAAACGTCCTTGCCGAGCCAGGCGGCACAGAATCCGAACGGGCCGGTGTACGAGGCCATGCATGCGGCGACCCTGCGGGTTCAGCACAACGAGATTCCACTGCACGATTACTTCGACTCCGGATGTGCGCTGGCTGAGGGGAGCCGTTCTGCGACGCTCTGGGATCGTCAAGGAAACCTGGCGCTGAGAAAGCACGATCTCCTCTGGTTCGAGGAGATCTGTGACGAGCGTGGCGTGGCGGGCGATGCGGATCGGAGCCGCCGCCACGTCGTCCGGCTCACGCGCGTCGAGGCCGCCATGGAGTCGATCCTGGGCCCCGGTGAGGCGACACCCCGGAAACTGTTGCGGGTGGAATGGCACGTCGAGGATGCCCTTCCCTTCGACTTCGTGCTCACGGCGACCGCCGCGGGCAAGGCGGTGCCAAGGACGGTGGCGCGGGGGAATCTTGTGCTGGTCGACCATGGCGGAAGCCGATCCGAACAGGAGCCGCCCCTGCGCACCGAGACCGGGGCGATCAGGCTTCGCTATGGCCCGATCTCCCAGCGGGGCCGATCCCCCGGGCGAGACGGCTGGCTGGCAAGAGATCTGGACGCCAAGCCCCTGCCCTTTGATCCCGAGGCTGCGGCGAAGACGGCCATGACCTGGCCTTTCGAGCATGTGTTGCCCGAGATCACCCTTGCCGATGCGGACGGAGATCTTTGGCTGCCCGAGCGTGACCTGTTGGGCGCCGGACCGTTCTCGAAGTCGTTCGTGCTCGAGACCGAAGACGACGGAACCTCCACTCTGCGCTTTGGTGATGGAGTGCTCGGTGCCATACCGAACGGTCCTCTGCAACCGCGGTACCGGGTGGGGAACGGCTCCGATGGGATGGTCGGTGCCGGTGCGCTCTCCCACATCTGCCTGGACAGGGCGGCGATCACGCGCGTCCGCAATCCCTGGCCGGCCTTCGGCGGCGTTGATCCCGAGCCGATTCGCTCGGCCAAGCTCTACGCCCCCTATGCCTTTCAGCGCAGTGAGAGGGCGGTGACCGACCCCGATTATGCCAAGATCGCGATCCGCCACCCGGAAGTGCAGCGGGCGGTGGCCTTCCGCTCCTGGACGGGAAGCTGGACCACCGTGACGGTGCTGGTGGACCGGCTCGGCGGTGAAGTGATCGACGCAGCGTTCCGACAGGAACTGATCGACTTCTTCGAGCGGTTCCGGTTAACGGGCTACGACGTGGAGATCGCCGCCCCGATCTTCGTTCCCCTGGACATCGCCATGACGGTGTGTGTGGAGCCCGATGGGATTGGGCCCCATGTCCACTCCGCTCTTCTGCAGGCCTTCTCCACGGCGAAGGGAGCGTTCTTCGACCCCGATCGCTTCAGCTTTGGAGGGGATGTCTTCGTCAGCGAGGTGATCGCCAGGGCGATGTCCCTTCCTGGAGTCGCCTGGGTCGATCTGGATGATTCCGGCTCCCAGCCGAACCGCTTCCAGCGATTCGGCCAGGCCGCCAGCGGTGCCTTCGCCGCGGGCAGGATCGCCATCGGCCCACGAGAGATCGCCAGGCTTGACAACGACGCCAATGCCCCGGAGAACGGGCGATTGACGTTCTTCCTGCGAGGTGGAAGATGAGCCAGTTCAACCCTCCGGGTCTGACCTCAATCCGGTATCGGCTCGGTAATCAGCCCGAGTTGTTGGCGCGTCTGCTGCGACGCATTGCCCAGATCGAGGTGCCCACAGAGCCCAACGCCGATCGTTCTGGGGAATTGCGGCCAGGTAGCCGGGTTCTCGATGGCCTGGCGACCCGTGAACTCTCCGACCCCACCATCGCTCTGATGGATGCCTGGGCCAGTGTGGGTGATGTACTCACCTTCTATCAGCAGCGGATCGCCAACGAGGGATACCTGCGCACCGCCAGGGAACGTCTTTCGGTGCTGGAACTCGCCCGGGAGATCGGCTACGAGCTGGCCCCTGGTTCCTCCGCCAGCACCTATCTGGCGTTCACGGTCGAGAACCTTCCCCAGGGTTCCGGCAGGGCAATCATCAGCAAGGGCACCCGCGTGCAGAGTTTGCCGGAGGGAGGCCAGCTTCCCCAAACGTTCGAGACAGCCGAGGACGCGGAGATGCGAGTGGAGTGGAACGAACTCCGCCCCCAACAGACCACCCGACAGGTGGTCACCCCCACGTCGTCAAAGATCGACGTCAGTGGACTGGCCACCGAGATCGCCCTGGGTGCGCGACTGCTTCTGGTCACCGAGAGCTCCGGCAAGCCCATCACGACCATCAAGATCGTTACGGCATCGCACTACGACGATCTGCGCAAGATCACGACCCTGGAACTGAACAATTCCCCGCCTCCCGCTCCTCCCCGACCCACCCTGCCATCGGTGCTCATCCGTCCCTATCTGCTCCTGGAGGCTCAAACGATGAAGCCCCTGCAGATGAAGCAAGCCACGATTCAGCCCCTCTTACTCAAGACCTTCCGCGACCGTGATCTCGGCGCGATGTTCGGCATTGCCGGCTGGCAGAAGCCAGCGGTGGTGGCCTTTGCCAAGCAGTTTCGCGTCGCTGTTGAGCAGCCGAAGATTGAGCAACCCAACCCCGACCCCGCATTGCTGATGCCTCAGATTGAGACAGGCGTCTTCGCGTTCCGAAACAGCAATGGGGTCTTCGGGCACAATGCACCGGCGTTCAGTTCGCTGAAACCCCCTCCTTCTGTCCCCGACTGGGATGGCGCCAACCCACCATCGGTGGTCCAACGCACCGCATTAAACCAAACACCTACCGATGCCGACCCGTCTCCGCCGCGCAGCACCTACAACTCTCTGAGTGGCAATCCCTCCATCTTCCTGGAGCGTAGCCTTCCAGGTTTGGCCCAGGGACAGTGGATCCTGCTGGTTTCGGCGGCCGCTGCGGCCACCCCGTTCCGCATCCACAGTGTGGTCGAGCAAAGTCTTGCCGAGTTCAACCTCACCGGCAAAGCGAGCGGTCTGAGGTTGGTCGAGGCCCTGGAGAACAAGGAAGTCGACATTGGGAAGGACGACCCCATCCATCGTTACAAGCTTCGCGAGACGACCGTTTATTCCGGCTCCTACCCCCTGCGCCTCGCCCCCCTGGCGATCACCGCAACACTCGGAGCAGGCACCGCCGAACAGCAATCCCTCGTGCTGGAGGACATGGTGTTGGATCTGCCCCTCGGCCGGACCGTGATCCTCACCGGTGAGCGGGCCGACCTTCCCGGCGTGACCAGCAGCGAAGCGCTGATCCTCAAGGAGGTGACTCACTTCGAGGGGCGCTCAACCCTCCAGTTCACGAACCCCATCCAGCATCCCTACCGACGCAGCAGCGTCGTTCTCACGGCCAATGTGGTGGCGGCCACCCATGGCGAGACCGTCGATTCGGAGATCCTCGGGCATGGGGACGGCAGCCGGACCAACCTCTCCTTCACCCTGCGCAAGCCGCCCCTCACCCATGTGCCGGCCGCCACGGCCAGTGGCACCTCAACCACCCTGGCCGTGAGGGTGAACGGCATCCTCTGGCACGAAGCGGCGAATCTCTGGACTACCGGCCCGCACGATCAGATCTATACGAGCAGGATCGCCGACGATGGCATGGTCGCCGTCACCTTCGGAGACGGCCGACGGGGTGCCCGCCTGCCGACGGGTGTGAACAATGTTCAGGCGACTTACCGCTCAGGAATCGGCCAGGCCGGGCGTCTGGACGCCGAGCGGCTCTCGCTGCTGCCGAACCGACCGGCGGGGATCCGCTCCGTGCGGAATCCTCTGGCCACGGAGGGGGGGGTGGATCCCGAGAGCAGAGACGACGCCCGTGCGAACGCGCCCGGGACGGTGCTGACATTCGGCCGGATCGTGTCTCGCCAGGATCTGGAAGATTTCGCCAGGGGATTTGCCGGGGTCGGCAAATCCCAGGCGTTGGCGCTGCAACGTGGTGAGTCTCCCTGGTTGTTGCTCACCGTTGGATCAAGCCAGGAAACACCCCTCTCGCCAACGGATGCCACCTGGTTGAAGCTTGAAGCAGCCATCCGCGAGAGCAGGGAGCCTTCGCTGAAGGTGCGGATCATCTCCTACACCCAACGGTTGTTCACAGTGAAGGCGAGGTTTCGCCGCCACCTTGACCATCGCTTGGAAGATGTTGTTGCCGCCCAGAGCGATGCGCTGCGAAAGGCGTTCCACTTCAGCCGCCGACGCTTCGGACAACCGGTGACGGCCGCAGAAGTGATCACTGTGCTGCAGAACACAGCCGGGGTGATTGCTGTTGACCTTGATGAACTGATGTTTTTTGATGCGGCGGCGAACACGGATCCTCTGGCCACAATCTTGTCGGTTCGCCAAGCGTCCTGGAGCGAGGCAGAACCACTGCCGGCGGAACTGCTGACCATTCATCCATTGGGTATCACTTTGGAGGAAGGGTTATGAGCGACAAGCTCTACAACCTCCTGCCGGCGGTCTATCGACAGCGCGACGCGGAAAACGGCGAACCGTTACGGGGCCTGATGGCGATTCTCGAAGAGCAGTACGAGGCCCTCGAAGCGGACATGGCCCAGCTCTACGACAACTGGTTCATCGAGACCTGCGAGGAGTGGGTAGTTCCCTACATCGCAGATCTCCTGGGCCTCAAGGGAATCGAACCCTCGCCGCAAGGGGAATTCAGCCAGCGCTCCTTTGTTGCCAACACCCTGGCCTATCGCCGCCGTAAGGGCACGGCTCCGGTGATCGAGCAGATCGGCACCGATCTGACCGGCCATCCGGCCAAGGTCACTGAGTACTTCCAGACACTGGCCGCCCACCAGAACCTGAACCATCTGCAACTGCACCGCCCCGGCACCGCCCTGGTGCGACCCGCAGCCCTGGCCTGTCGGGCCCATGGTCCCTTTGATCCTCTTCCCCACGGGGTGGAGGTTCGCTCCATCAGCTCGGGCCGAGGCCGCTACAACATCCCGAACATCGGCCTCGACCTGTGGCGCATCCAGAGCCGCTGGATCGAGGAGGCCAACCCCACCAATCTTGGTGGCGGTCGATATCTGTTCGACCCCCTGGGACGCGAGCGCCCCCTCTTCAACCGCCCGCGCAACGACACCGGTCTGGAGTCCTCACCGCTGCCCTCCGAGGTTCCCGATCTGCTCGACTGGAGACCCCTTCGGCAAGAGCTGGAGCGTTTGCGGGAGGGAGTCGCTCAGGATGCAGAGGATGTCTATTTCGGTCGCCAGCCGGTCTTCGAAATCACGGTGGGTGGCGTTTCACTCGCTGCCGAGGAGTTCTCCATCGCCAGCCTGGATCCCTGGCGCAAGCCATCCAGAGGAGTAGCCGTGGATGTAGGCAGAGGCCGCATCGCCTTTGCCTCTCCTCCGGCGGCCAAGGTTCTGGTCAGCTACGCCGACGGGTTCCCCGGTGACCTGGGCGCTGGGCCGTATGACCGGCGCCGTTATCAGGTGCAGGAGATTCGCCGCGAACTCACCCTCTTCGTAGGAGGCGATGGCGGCTATCCAGATCTGACTTCGGCATTGGCGGCATGGGATCCAGAGACAGATCCATCGGCCAGAATCCTTCTACGCGACAACCGAATCTTCTCCGGCGATATTGTTATCAAACAATCGAAGGGATCACTCCGCATCGAGGCTCAAAATGGCACCAGGCCGGTGCTCAAAGGCTCGCTCCGCCTCGCAGCCACCTGCGGCCTTGCTTCTCTCTGGGTCGAGGGGGTGCTGATCAACGGGGTCCTGGAGGTGAACTCCAATCTCCAGCAGCTCCAGTTGCTCTGTTGCACCTTCGTGAAGAGCGGAGTGCCATCATTGCGTGTTGATCCGAACAACCGGGGTCTCACGGTTGTGGCCAGTCGCTGCATCTTCGGACCGGTGCAGTTGCCCCGTGACATGGGCCCGGCCCGTTTCGAGGACTGTGTCATCGATGGCCGCAACGACGATTTCGCCATCGCCTCGGGCAAGGCAGCCTTCGCCGGCGCCACGGGGGTTGTGCGAACGACCGTGCTGGGCAGCTGCTGGCTGAAGCAGGGCGAACTCAGCGAGAGCCTCTTCACTGATGTCGTTCACTGCGAGCGCATCCAGGCGGGATGTTGTCGATACTCCTGGATTCCCTTCGAGTCCCGTGTCCCTAGCCGGTTCCGGTGTCAGCCCAGCGACCGCTACGAAGAGCTGAAGATCATGCGGACCCGAGAGATCGGACTTCCCCTGACCGACCCTGAAGTCAACACCTTGCGTGAGCAGGCTCGTCGAGAGTCGCTGCCGAGATTCGTATCCCTTGACCCCCTATCCCCTGCCTATGCCTTGCTCAGTGCCCAATGCCCTGAGGCCGTCGTTGAAGGAGCTGAGGATCGTGGTGAGATGGGAGCCTGGCACTGCCTACAGGAGGCCCGTCGCCGGCGCCATCTCCATTCCGCTCTCCAGGATTATGTTCGCTTCGGGATGGAGGCAGGAGTCTTCCGCACTACCCCACGAGGAACCCCATGAAAGGTGATTTTTCCCGCGTCACGTTCGATCCGCGGCGCCATTACAACCGAGTCCTTACTCAGCAGGGCCGCGTCAGCCTCGACGCGGACCACAACGAGGCCACCGACATCGCAGCTCATCTCGATGAGACGACACGGCTGGATGTCATCGGCATTTCCGGTGCGCCGTATCACTTTGAAGGTCCCGATCATGGCGATGGGTTTGCACTGGTGCCCAAATCACAAAACGCTACAGATCCGGTCCCGGCCAATCAGATGGTGGTCAGCCGCGGCAGGTACTACGTGCAGGGGTTGCTGGTCGAAAACGACACCAATCTCACCCTGGCGAATCAGATCAAGGACCCCTATCCAAATGGACGCTACATCGCCTATCTCGATGTCTGGGAAAGGCTCATTTCGGCCGTTGAGGACCCTGCTCTGCGGGAGGTTGCCCTCGGTGGTCCCGATACCTCGGTAAGGGTCAAAACTGAGTGGCGCGTTCGGCTGATGGCCACAGATGGCGGCAAGCGGTGCGTCGATCTTCCCGGGTCATGGTCGCCTGACCCCCGCGAATTACCCACCCTCTCAGTAAAAACGACGCCGTTTGACCCGGGCAGCGACCCCTGCGATGTTCCCGTTTCCGGAGGCTACACGGGCCTGGAGAACCAGCTGTACCGGGTCGAAATTCAAGCGGTTGGTGCTGATCCCAGATTCAAATGGTCCAGGGACAACGCCTCCCTGGCCGCCAGGCTGGAGCTGGTCGACGTCACCGCCAAAGTGCTTGTGCTATCGACCCTGGGACGCGATCCAGCGCGCAGCCTTGACAATGCCCCCTGGCTTGAGCTCCTCTCCGAAGCCGACGTGTTGGCTGGCCGAGCCGGGCTGCTGATCTCCAAATTCGAGAAGATCGCGGACGATCGGATTGTGCTCAAGGATCCTGCCATCAGCGGAGCCCAGCTGACCGCACTCGACAACACGCTCAAGAGCGGCGGAAGCGTCATCGTCAGAGCCTGGGATGGAGTGGAGGCAGCGAAGCCAGGCAAGGAGATCTCTCTGGAAAATGGCCTCAAGGTGCTTTTCAAGGAGGTCGATTTTCGGGTGGGCGATTACTGGCAGTTTTCAGCTAGAAATATAGGGAATCAGGTGTTGGCATGGCCAAAAGGTCTGTACCTTCCTCCCCATGGTGAGAGGCACCGCTATGCAATCCTGGCTCTGCTGGATCGATCTAAATCCAACTCTGGATCCAACTGGAGGCTCGTCTCCGACTGTCGTCGCCGTTTCCGGCCTCTCTCAGAGTCGATCCGTTTGGCGTATGTCGGCGGCGACGGCCAGGAGGCGATGCCTGGTAGGCCATTGTTCCAACCCCTCACTGTGGCCGTCGTCAATGGGCAATGGCCGGTCGAGAACGCGACCGTGCGATTCAAGGTGCTCAGGGGGGGCGGGAGCATCATCGGCGCGGACGTCAACGGGCAGATGAAGACCGACGCCAACGGCCTTGCGATGGTCACTGCGACCCTGTCGGACAACCTCGCGGATGAGACGTGTGTCGTTGAGGCTCGCCTTTTGGATGGGTCGATGCAGCCGGTGGACGCACCGGTGCGATTCAACCTGAACCAGTCGAAAGCCTCCCTCGTCCAGTACAACCCTGGCTCCTGCCAGGCTCTGAAGGGTCAGGGCACCGTTCAGGGCGCCATCGAACGACTCAGTGCCCTGCGCAGGCTCACCTATGTGGGAGGTGATGGTCAGGTCATTCTTTACCAGGCGGGAACGGTACAACCACTGCCTCAACCGCTACAGGTCAAAGTGGTGAGCCTGTGCGGACCGCTGAAAGCACAGGTCCGCTTTTCGACAACGAATGGGCTTTTGGCAACCCAGGCGGACTTCTCCTCAGACCGTGCGGATCGTCAAATAGCCGTCTCTGACCCCGGCCAAGGAGGCCTGGCATCGGTGTACTGGCAGCCTGACTCCTCTCCAGGCAGCCAGACCGTGATCGCGAGCCTAGTGGATGCGGAGGGTGTAGAGGAGCCTCAGTCCTTCACATTCACCGCCCAGATCGTCGATGCTCACGACGTCGCCTATGCAACGCAATGCATCTATCTCAACACGTCAAAAAGTGTCGCCGAAACACTTGATCTGCTCTGTCCGAAAGAGCATCTCTATCCGGTCTCCGGCAATAGCCAGGAGGCCTTGGCCAATGGTTCCCTGCCGCTCCCCCTTGTGGTCCGTGTCCTGGCCGGAGGCTCGTTTCCTGCGAAGAATGTGGCTGTCTCCTGGAATGTTGATGGTGGTGAAGGCCAGGTTATTCCGATTGGGAATCCGTTCACCGATGAGAACGGCTACGCAAGAGCAATCTGGACGCTGGGACCTGCAAATCAGACCCAGAGCGTAACTGCGGCAGCCGTTGGCGAGACGATAACCTTCTCCTCTCGCAGACCCCAGTCCGGTGGACGCAGAGGGTTTCAACTCGAGGAGTTCCGAACAGTCGCAATTCGATTGCCGGGTAGGTCCAGACCACTGCAAAATAATGAGCGAATCTCCATATCCGAGCTATCAAATGGTCTGCAATTTGATTTCACGATGCCGATAGATCAAGACTGTTTGAAAGGCAATCAGGTCGGTCGCATCGTCGGCCTCATCCCCGCTGGGGCGGATGGGGCAAGTTGTTTCGCCTGGACCGGATCAGAGCAAGACGGCTACGCAGTCACGTTCCCGTGGCACATTCAAGGAACTTTCTCGGGGGATTCAAACAAGATCATTTGGAGACCTACAAAAGCCGCCCAGGCCTGGCTTGAGCAGGTTCAGGGCAACATCAACCAGAATTTCCCCAGTGGCGTCGAAGTTGTGATCACCTTGAACGGCTGGGCGATCTGGAGCATCGCCCCGGATGGGGCCAGGATGCACCTGGAAGGAAGGACCCTGGGCCTTCCGGGTCCGCAAGGCATGACCCAGCTTGATTTCGGCAACGTGGCGGGGGAAGTGGGTTCCTCGTTTGAGACTTCACTCTGGCTAGTTGCCTAGAGTTACATTGCCATTTCCTGCTTAGCCTGACTGGTCCACGAGATGCATATGTTTCGGCGTTGTACTGCTAATCGAGGGAATAGCGATACCGGCAATGTTGCCATTCAGGGTCGAGATGGCACCCGACTAAAGATGCAACTCCCCGCGAACGCCTGCAGGGCGCTCCATTGCATAGATAAAGGCCAGGACGGTCATTGGGATTCGGCACGTTGGTCGTAGGCAATGCTTCGCATTGAATGACCAACGAGATCTCGTTCGCTTCGCCCCTATTGCAAATCTGATGAGATCCTTAGATCAAATCGTTGCAGGGAATTCGCGCCCAGAACCCTCTAAACATCGACGACCTGGTGAATGTCTTCAGAATGCAGATTGGGCGAAGATACTGACAGGAACCTCGCGCAGCGCCTGTCGATTGCGCTGCATCCCACCAAATCACGCCGCCCAATCACCCCGCCCAGGAACGCAGCGATCGCCCCACGTCCTTTGACTCGCTTTGTTCCACGGCTCACCGCCGCCGCCCTGTCCCTCCAGGACCTCCGTTTCGCACTGCACGGACGCGACGAGATGTCCCAACGCAGCTCTTGAAAGGGGCTCAACCTGCCGTTGCTGGGGCCTCCGCGGCGTCGGCCACCGCTGGCTCAGCCTCTGGCCGGCCAGACTTCGGCCCGGAAGCCGGGAAAGCGGTCGGTGGCGGTAACTCCAGGGCGATGGGCCCCAGCAGCCCGCGGCGGAAGTCGTCCAGCAGGCGCTGGGCCATGCGGCCCTCGCCGCCGCTGGTGTGACGGGTCGCCGCAGCCTCCAGCCAGGTCTCTACGGGCAGCAGCGGCGGAACCCCGTAGCGCCGCTCCAGCAGCCGGGGCTCGACACCGGCGGCATCCAGGGGCTCCAGAGCCGCCAGCAAGCGCACAAAGGCCAGGGCCACCGCCTCGGTGTCGTAGGCGGCCTGGCCGATGTCGTCGCAGAGGGCCAGGCGCAGGGCTGCCTGCTGGTTGTCGAGCCGGGGGGGGAGCACGCCGGGGGCATCGAGCAGGTCGAGGTCCTGCCCCAGCCGCACCCAGCGCAGGCTGCGGGTGACACCGGCCTTGCGGGCGCTCTCCACCACCTTCTGGCGCACCAGCCGATTGATCAGCGCCGACTTGCCCACATTCGGGAAGCCGAGCATCAGGGCCCGCACCGGCCTGGGTTTCATGCCCCGGCCCCGGCGGCGGGCATTGAGGGCCTCACCGGCCCGGATCGCCGCCTGCTGCAGCTGCTTCACCCCCGTGCCGGCCTTGGCATCGCACCACCAGGGGGTCTGCCCCTGGCTGCGGAACCAGGCGTCCCAGGCCTGGCGGGCGGCGGGCGTCACCATGTCGCGCCGGTTGAGCACCAGCAGGTGGGGCTTGGTGCCGATCCAACGGCGCAGGCGGGGGTGGCCGGTGGCCAGCGGAATGCGGGCATCCCGCACCTCGATCACCAGGTCGACCTTGGCGAGGTTCTCAGCGAGGGCCTTCTCGGCCTTGGCGATATGACCCGGATACCACTGAATCGCCGGAGCGGCGCTGCTCAGAGCCCCAGCCATCTGCACCCGGGCCAGGCCCTCCTGCCGGGCCACCACCGCCGCAGCAAGTTCAGCTTCCTCGTCGGGCGGGGGGAGCGGCAGATCCTCCGGGGCGGGCCGAGGCGGCGTGCCCTCCGGATCCCCCACCTGCGGGTCCACCATCAGGGCACCACCAGCACCGGGCAGGGAGCCAGCTGGATCACCCGGGCGGCGGTGCTGGGCTCGCTGCTCTCGAGGCTGATGCCCCGGGTGCCCATCACGATCACATCGGCATTGATCTCATCGGCCACATCGCCGATCACGAAGGCGGGCTTGCCCTCCCGCTCGAGCATCTCGCAGGGCACGCCCGCCTGCTCGAAGCTGGCCCGCGCCTGCTCCAGCAGCTTGGCCACGGCGGCAGCGTTGTGCATGGCGCCCTCCTCGGCCTCCACCACCGACAGCACCACCAAGCGGCTGCCGTGGGTCTTGGCCAGCTCCAGGGCCACCGCGGCCGTTTCCATCGTCTGGCGGCTCTGGTCGATGGGAAAGAGAACGGTCTCGAACATGGCGGACACGGCGGCCCCCACGTCCTAGCAACGGCCCGGTCCGCGGGCGCGAGCTCCGACAAGGGGGAGAGGACCCTCTGGGGGCTATTCTCGCCGCGCCTTTCCCTACCCGTACCCATGGCGAAGCGTTCCCTGGCCAGCCTCAGCGCCGATGAACTCCGCGGCAAGCGCGTTCTGGTGCGGGTCGACTTCAACGTGCCCCTCGATGACGCCGGCGCCATCACCGACGACACCCGCATCCGCGCCGCCCTGCCCACGATCAACGATCTCAGCGGCAAGGGCGCCCGGGTGCTGCTGGCGGCACACTTCGGCCGCCCCAAGGGCCAGGTGAACGAAGCGATGCGCCTCACCGCCGTGGCGGCCCGCCTCAGCGACCTGCTGGGCGCCCCCGTGGTCAAGACCGACAGCTGCATCGGCCCCGACGCCGAGGCCAAGGTGGCGGCCCTGGCCGATGGCGGCGTGGTGCTGCTGGAGAACGTGCGCTTCTTCGACGAGGAGGAAAAGAACGATCCGGCTTTTGCCGAGAAGCTTGCGGCCCTGGCCGATGTTTATGTCAACGACGCCTTCGGCGCCGCCCACCGGGCCCACGCCTCCACCGAGGGGGTGACCAAATTCCTGCGGCCCAGCGTGGCGGGCTACCTGATGGAGAAGGAACTCCAGTACCTGCAGGGCGCGATCGATGAACCCAAGCGTCCGCTGGCGGCGATCGTGGGCGGCTCCAAGGTGAGCAGCAAGATCGGCGTGCTTGAGGCCCTGATCGACAAGTGCGACAAGATCCTTGTGGGCGGCGGCATGATCTTCACCTTCTACAAGGCCCGTGGCCTGGCGGTGGGCAAGAGCCTGGTGGAGGAAGACAAGCTCGATCTGGCCCGCGAACTCGAAGCCAAGGCGGCCGCCAAAGGGGTGCAATTCCTGCTGCCCTCCGATGTGGTGCTGGCCGATAACTTCGCCCCTGATGCCAACAGCCAGATCGCCAAGGTGGAAAACATCCCCGATGGCTGGATGGGGCTCGACATCGGCCCCGATTCAGTGAAGCTGTTCCAGGACGCCCTGGCCGACTGCAAGACCGTGATCTGGAACGGCCCGATGGGAGTGTTCGAGTTCGACAAATTCGCCGCCGGCACCAACGCCATCGCCCACACCCTCGCCCAGCTCAGCGCCACGGGCACGACCACGATCATCGGCGGCGGTGATTCCGTGGCCGCCGTGGAGAAGGTGGGCGTGGCCGAGCAAATGAGCCACATCTCCACCGGCGGCGGCGCCAGCCTGGAGTTGCTTGAAGGCAAGGTGTTGCCCGGCGTGGCGGCGCTGGATGAGGCCTGATCGGGCCCCGGGCCTCAACGGACTAAGCCGCGGTGCCCTGGGAGGACTCAGGCGCCGCGGCCGTAGGCCACCACGCAGGCAGCATTGAGCATGTGCGCCCCAAGACCACTCGCCCTCCGCCCGTTGAGCAGGCCCAGCTGGCATTCACCCACCCCCCGCTGCACCACTCCTGCTTTGCTGAAGTAGAAACTGATGCGGCCGTTGGGCAGGGCCTCCACGGAGGCGTAGTTGAGCCAACTGCTGGTGCCTGGCACCTCAATCGCAGGCTGCCGCTGGGCCAGGGCACCATTCACGGCCTCGGTGATGGCCGCCCCCGAAGCGAGCCCTTCCACCGACCAAGTGGCTGGCGTGGCCCGATACCAGCCCCAAGGCCAGGGCCGTCCGACCCAGTAACTGCCGAGCAACCAGGCGGGATGCAGCTCCGCAAAGCCATAGGCCGCAGCCGGAGCGCGGGGAATGCCTGGCGCAACCCGGGAGCTGGCCTGGCCAGGCAGGGCGGCAAGGAAGGCGAGCAAGGCCACGGCTGGCCAACGGGTTTTCCACGCCCTGAGGGCCCTGAAAGTGGCCAAACTCAGCATCGCAAAGGGGTCGGGAGAGTGGTCGGAGATGTGGCGCCGATTGTGCCAGACGAGCGCTTCCTGCGCTCCGGCGGCCCTCGGATCCAGCTCCCGTGATCAGGGCTGGCTCGAAGGGCAGAACTGTTCAGCCACTGCTGATAAACTTCGCAAGATAAAATGCTACACGGGGCCTCGACATAATTCAGGCCAACCTCCCCAAGTCGCATCAAGCGCAGATCATCAGGCGCAGATGCCGATACGACCGTTACCCCCCAGCAAGGCCCCTCTCCCCCTTCGCTCTGCGGCCTTGCACCTGCGATCGATGATTCCGCGGTCCCTAGCCGCCCAGCTCCATGCCTTTGGCTTCCGACTTGGTGGGAGCGCACTCGGACTGGCCCTGCTAGCCGGCTGCAGCATCGGCATGAATCTTCAGCCGGTCCGGGCGATTGAGGTGCTGAAGCTGCGGCTCCCCCTCCTGGATGACACCCTCTCGGCCCGAGTTTCGGAACTGACGAGCCCCGATGCTCTCTGGGCCGGCAACAGCGATCTCGCCGAACTGAACCGGGCCACGGATGGCAACTTCGCCGCTGCCATCAATGATCTCGTCAACCACCCCCTGCCCCAGCAGGACTACCAGAGCAGTCCGATGGTGCAGCAGGTGGAGGTGCTGCTCAAGCAACTGATCGAGGTGGATCCCGGCCAAAGCGGCCTCGTGGATCCCGAACCGGTCCGTACGGCCCTGATCCGGCTGAAGGCCTCAGGCCAGAAGCCCACCCTGCTGAACCTGCTGCGGGAGATTCCGGGCCGCCAGGTCACGATCCGGCTGGATCGGGCCGTGCCCCTGCTGCGGCGGATCGAACGACAACATCGAGAGCTGGACCGGTTGGTGCTCACCTATCCGAAGCTGCCACCCGCGAGCCAGGCCGCCCTGGGACGGGGTCCATTCCCGATCCAGACCCGGATCAGCACGATCCCGGATCCCTACACCGGAGAACCGCTTGAGGTCACCGTGGTGCGGCCCACCGGGGCCCCCACCCTGCCGCCAGTGGTGATCTCCCACGGGCTCTGGGATTCGCCCGCCAGCTTCCTCGGCTGGGCCCAACACCTAGCCAGCCACGGGGCACCGGTGTTCCTGCCTAGGCACCCCGGCAGCGACATCAGCCAACAGGCCGACATGCTGGCGGGCAATGCCGCGCCACCGGATCCGAAGGAATTCCTGCGGCGTCCCCGCGACGTGCGGGCCCTGCTCGATGCCCTCGATGCCGGCAGCCTCCCGGGAGGTGAAGGGGTGCGGGCCCGCGAGGTGACCTTCATCGGCCATTCCTGGGGCGGCACCACCGCCCTGCAGCTGGCAGGGGCCCGCAGCCTGCCCACCGCCCTCTGGAAAGACTGCGCCAGCGCCAGCAGCCCCCTCCGCAATATCAGCTGGGTGCTGCAGTGCAGTTTCCTGCCTGCCGCCACCGAGTCCTCCCTGGCCGATGCCCGCATCGCGCGGGTGGCGGCGATCAGTCCACCCCAGGGTTTGGTGTTCGCCGCCGGATTGGTGGATTTGAGGGTGCCGGTGCTGCTGGTGAGCGGCAGCCGCGATTTCGTGGTGCCCACCCGGCCCGAGGCCCTGCACCCTTTCGGTGCTTACCCGCGAGGCCGTCATGAACTGGTGCTGGTGGAAGGGGGCACCCACTTCAACCTGCCCGCCGATGCCAGCAGCAACGGCGGCCCCCTCAGGGCCCTCCTGCTGCGCTGGGCCCGGGGTCAGGAGATCACCCCCACCAGCGGACTGAGCGATCCGCAGAGCCTGCCGATGCGGCTGATCCCGCTGTCGGCGTCCCAGCCGTAGTGATCAGGAGGGCTGGATCGTCGACCACGGCGAATTAGATCGAAAGGCGGATCGGCTGAACCAGCCCTGATGATCTGAACCTGGTGAGCTGCACAGGGTGAAGCGTGAGCCCCTGGACCGATGGAACCGGTGGGCTCAGAACGGAAGGTGACTCAACGCAGCGGCAG
>Ga0194055_10000894_pt1 | contig 24186 bp, 19 predicted proteins | sample SepL449m_MetaG_FD_155482 | JGI IMG/M metagenome (GOLD analysis project Ga0194055, IMG submission 155482) | Anoxic zone freshwater microbial communities from boreal shield lake in IISD Experimental Lakes Area, Ontario, Canada - Sep2016-L442-9m | ecosystem: Environmental > Aquatic > Freshwater >... | reverse complement strand
GGCACATGCGAAGGACCGATCAACCCATGCCTGGCTCATCCACAAAAGATTGTCGTTATGATGCGCACTGGTTTGAATCCTGCTTCCTTTCCGCTTTATGCCTTATTCCTGCCTTTGGGCATTAACTGCGTTCTGTGCGCGTTGACTGATGCTGTCAATTCGTACGGTGCAATCACGGCCCTGTTTGCGATAGCATGGTTAGTCAGGGAGAGCTGTGACAAGCCCGCAAATCCCCCGGAATGCCGGCTGAGATTGACTGACCTTGCCTGTGTCGTCTGCGGTACGCTCGTTCTGACACAGGCGTTCTACACAATCCTGATGTGTCTGCTTCTTCCTCGCCTTGCAGGGACGAGTTTTCACCGATGGATCAGAACGCCGGGAGGACTTGTCTGGTGTGGGCTGGCTGGTGCGTTTGCCTTTCCCGAAGGAATCTCGTTTGAGTGCCTCAAAGTGTTGCAGACAATCCCCTCTGTCGCACTCCCCGTTGCGTTGGGATTCCTGGGAATGGACTGTACGGCGTGCGATTTGGGGATCATGGTAGGTGACAGATACTATCCCGTAGTTCCGACATGCGCAGGTACCACCTGCCTCGGCGCTTCACTACTGCTGGTCATTGCAATTATCGGAATTCGTCGTCGCCCTCTCTTTCAGGGTGTCTTGCTCCTGATCTTTGCCGTCATGACTGCGGTTTTTGCTAATCAGATGCGCGTATTATCTCTGATCATTTTAGATCAGGTGTGGCGTGGCTCGGCGGAAAACGCCTCGGTCCACGACTTGACTGGCGCTCTCGTCTATCTAGGCGGAACCTGTGCGCTGCTGGCGTTCGACACATGGTTAAAACCTGCTTCTTCAAACGTCGCTGTCAATTCCGAACGTCGCAAGGGGTGCTGCGCGCTACAACTGGATCTGAGATACCGAATCGCACTTCTGTGTGTGGTGATTCACGTGCTGTGTGGGATGTTCGCACTTTATCGGATTCGGCTCGACGGAAATCGGGCAGCAGCTATCAGGCGGAGCGAGGTCGAACGATCGCACGCTCGAACGCTGATCGATTCCACAGCCCGGGAATGCGGCCTGACATCTTCTGCGCGTGGTGTGCGCACATTTCATGAGGAGCCACGAAAAGGGATGTGGAGCGAGGGGCTGATCGTCGATCTACCGAATGAACAGTGGATTATTCGGCTCGATGGGCTGTTTCAGCAGCCACATCATCTGGATCTGTGTTACCGTCTCCGCGGAGATCGCCTACTGAGTCTCGCGTCAGAACAAGGCGGCATCCAGCTACGTCATTATCGAACGACTGCGGGACAGGATAGACATCTTGCCTACACTCATGTGGGGACAGTGATGCCCCCCCTCTCTCATTCCGCTCTCGCGGTTCAGGCAAAGTACTTCACGGAAATGAGCTGGTTCAGCCGTGAAGCACTTCCATTTCTTTTCGGGAGTGAAATTTACGAATCTGGAATCATACAAGTGCAGGCTCAATGCATTCGCCAGAAAGAATTTGTCGACGACAAAGCATCACTTCAACCAACAGAAATGGTCGCTACTCTCAGGCGTAATCTCGAATCGATGCCTTAAACGGCCTGATGACAATCTGTGCTTGTACTTGTGAAGTAAGGCCCCCGCGACGCGGAACGAATTCGATTGCAATTCGGGTCAACGCAGTCTGCGCTGAGGCGTAAACTCTTGCATTTAAACGCATTTGCCCCTTTCGATTCGGACTTGAGCAATCTATGTTTACCAGTCGTGCCGAATAAACGGATAGAGGCAAAAATAGCACTCATTACACCCTCGAAAAGAGAGCTCAGCGATGTTTGTCTGGCATTCTCCGCTGGCACGAATCTGGTTAATTGCAGGAATTGCAACCCTCGGAGCCATATGTGGTTCTGCAGCGTCTGAAGATTCGAGCGGCGCGGGAATTCTGAGTAAATCAGAGTCGCGTGAGCTACCGAGACGGTATGCCACATATTTTACTGCTGCGTGTTCGGTATTTGAAGAGTTCGGTTTAGGTGCACTTCCGACAGAATCGCTCAGTGGCAGTTCGAGCATCGAATTCGATGAAGCGGTGGACGGTTTAAAGCGACGCGCGAATGAACTTCAAGGAAATGATACCAGTGCCGCTCGACTCGAACTTGTACGGTTGGCGTGTTCATCCGGTAATTTCTTACTGGCTGAGATTCATTTGCGCCGAGCCGCTTCAACTGCCACTGCTCCGAACTCGCAGAGTCTTGTCCGATGGCGCGCCCTGCTGGCGGCCACACGTTATCTCACTTTTGGTCGGGATGCAGATTTGGCCGCTATGGAGAGAGAGCTGCTAATATGCTGTGATTCGCATCTCGTGAGACATATCGTGAAAGGTGTCTGTACGCGACGCGAATCTTTAAGCAAGTCCGAGCCTTCAGCCCGTGTCAGCTTGTAAGGAGTCATCATGGGTAACACGTCTCTTCCCCGTGATGTATTTCCGCATCATACCGGAATCGGCCCGGGTTCAGTGCGTCTGCGTTTAAATGGAGGTTCAGAATCCCTGGCATCCAGTTCCTGGTCGATCTACGTTAACGAGCAGATCGTGTTCACTGGGAGTATTGACAAATGTCGGGACTGGCTCGACTTGTACGAATTCAAAGCCAGTGCGAACCCCAAAGAATCGTCGACGGCCAGTGCTTCTTCCCGAAGCGAGAAAGAGTGCTTTGTTTCAAGAATCGCATGCTGGTTCTCCAGGAGATTCAGAAAGCATTGATTGCGATTTGTGCCAAGCGATCATGCAGAATCACATCACCTCGCAAGGAAACAGTGGGTTAGCATGGACGCGCCTGGTCGATAATCGATATGCATCGAACTGCAACGACGGCCCTCACTTGTTCGCCATCTTCAATTCTAACTTTTCCAGCAGCCTCTCAATGGCGGCGGGATTGGCTGACTTGACCATGTGGCCGTCGAATCCAGCGTCCTCTGTTTTCTGCTTGTCGCTCTCTTGCCCCCAACCTGAATCGGCCACGATCATTAATTGTCGGCCCCAAGGCATTTCACGAATTTTGCGGCAAGCCTCGTAACCGTTCAGTTCTGGCATTCCGATGTCCATCAGAATCATGTCGGGGTGAAACGCCTCGGCGGCGGCAACTCCTTCGTGGCCACCGTACGCTACCTGCGTATCGTGGCCCGTGAACCGAAGCATTTCGGCCAGACCGTCTGCCACGTTTCGATCATCGTCCACAACGAGTATGCGGCGTCGGATATGCTTTCCCGTCGGGGCGTTGGTGAAGTCTGCCATGTCGGCGGCGCCATTGAGTACCAGGTGGAGTCTTACCGTGAATCGACTCCCATTCCCGCTTCCCGCGCTTTCTGCCACGATGCTGCCGTGGTGCATTTCTACCAGCCGCTTGGTGATGTTCAAGCCAATTCCAAGCCCACTACGCTGGTTTGTTTGTGGCTGAGCAAGCTGAGTAAACATGTCGAACACTTTATCCAGCATGTCTTCCGGAATTCCCACGCCGGTGTCTTCGATGGCAATGACGACTTCATTCGCCTGCTGCTCGACTGCCAATCGGATTCGACCTCGTTTCTCCGTATAAATGGCGGCATTGTTCAGCAGATTACATAGTACCTGGACAAGCCGGGTACGGTCACCGTCAACGTAGAGCGGTTCGGGCGGTATGATTACAACGAACTCGTGGCCACGCTCATCAATCAGCGGACGACTTATGTCTATGGCATCTTGTAAGATGTCCGCTACCAACAGCCTCATTTTCTGCAGTACGATTATTCCTCGGCTGACGCGGGACAAATCCATCAAATCATCAATCAGTCGAGCCATATGCCCCGCTTGATGATCCACCATGGCAACAGCCTTATCCACCGCATCAAGGTTGCCCCGGGCGAGCGAGACGATTTTTACCGCGTAGCGGATTGATGCGAGCGGATTGCGGAGCTCGTGCGCCAACGTCGCCAGGAACTCGTCCTTTTTGCGGTCGGACTCCTTCAAGTTGTCCTCGGACTGCTTCCGCTCCGTAATGTCAATTCCTTCAGCCAAGAGGTACTCAACAATACCTTCGTCATTCCGGATCGCCGACACAGTGTTAATCGACCATCGCACCGAACCATCAGGTCGATGGTAAGGAACTTCCCTTCGAGTTGGAGAACTGCCTTCGGCTATCGCTTCAGTAAACTGCTGCCGCCAGATCTCCTGAACATCCGGCATACCTCGAAACCAAGGAGCCTCCACGAATGGTTTACCGACGAGTGCCTCATGGCTGACGCCAGCTATTTTCAAGGCCGAACTGCTGATAACCTCGATCCGCCCATCGGGGGTGAGCAGTGCGGAGAACTGGAACTGGTGCTCGAGAACGGCGCGGAAACGTCGTTCGCTAGATCGTAACTGATTATCGATGTGCCGCTGGACTGTGATATCCCGAGAGATCAACAGTAAACTTCTGGTCAGTTCTTTAGTGGATTCCCGTACTGGACTGGCGGTGACTTCCCACCATTTGGGCGCCCCTTTAACCGCAGGGCAGAACACTTCGAACTTGTAAACTCCGCCTCCAGCAGCGGTCTCTATCGCCCGCCGCACGTCGTTTCTGGCCTCTGGAGGCCAAAATGACTCCCAGCGTTGCCCGTAATGTAAAGCAGGGTCGTCGAAGCCTGCAAATCGGGCAGCGGGTCCGTTCATCAGCAGCAATCGTCCGTCGATGTCCAACACATTCACGCAGTCAGTGCTTCCGTCCATTAAGCTGCGGTTAAATTGTTCACTTCGCCGCAGCTCATCCTCGACTCGCTTACGGACATCGATATCCTCGATCACGCTAATGGCGCCAATTACCGCCCCCTTGACATCCCGTAACGGACTGGAGGCCAATATTATCCACACCTGCCGACCGTCGTCTTCGGTAAAGAGAAATTCTATGCCAGGAACAACTCGCTCACCCCGTAAGGCCCGCATGCCGGGCCAATCTTCCGGCGGCAGCGGAGAACCATCCGGTTTCCATGCCTGCCAGCGGTGGCGGCGCTCGAGGTCCAAGGAAGCGGTCAACGTGGGGATATAGTGCCGCATGATTGGATTTTGCAGTACCATCATCCCATCAAGCCCGATGATGCCAACTCCTATCGGCAATTGTTCGAGGAGGGAGGTCAGTTGCTCCTCATTCTGCCGCAATTGTTGCTGGGCCAACCGCTGGTCAGTTACATCCTTCACGAATCCGATGGCATGGAAAGGTTGACTGTTTGTTTTCTCATCTGCCAAGTGTCCATCATCCCGCATCCAGACAATGCCACCATCTCTACGGATCATTCGGTAATATGCCTGGAAACTCGTGCAGGCGCTGTGGGCGCGGTCAAATTTCTGCAGAAAGAGCGATCGGTCTTCCGGGTGAACAAGTGCGATCCACTTGGAAATGTCACCGTTCAATTCGGTGGCTGTGTAACCAAGGACGGATTCGCAGTCGCCGCCATAAACCACTTGCTTACTTCTGCGATCGCAGTCGTACAGGACGCTACGACTTGCCTTCACGGCCGCTTCATAACGTTCCCGCCACGCCTCGGCGTCACTTCGCGCTCGACTCTCAGCGTTCGAAGCAGCCACGACTCGCCGATGGGCATCGTGCAGGCTCTCGCAGAGTCTACTCCCAATTATCCCACAAACTCCGGAAATCATGACCGATAAGACATCATTCGACTGCTCGTAGATGAGCGTGTATCTCGGTGTGACAAAACAAAAGTAAAAGCAAAATGAGCCGAGGAAGGTGGCCAGAAACCCTGCTTTGAACCCGCCGTACCATGCCGCGGCGAACGCCGCGAGAGTCACAAGAACACTGAACGAATCAGATGTCGAGCCGATAACAGCCTCGATTGCATAACGCGCGACGACTGCGGTCGCTGTCAGCAACACCGCGAGGAGGTAGCAGTTCACCCCGCCCTGCGATGTATGCTCGTGCAGACTTTCGCTATTCAAAATCACTCTCCAGATGGTCCATGTCGCGACATCAGCATGATATCACCCAACGTTGTAAGCAGACATGGGAGCACAACATAAATCGCCAGACCGGGAAAACTGACGATTGCGACTGTGACAGCGAGCCGGTCGTGTTCAGCGTTTGCCTCGAAAGGAAGCTCGACATGATTTGAGGGAAAGCATAGCAGTCAGCTTTCAGGAAGAACCAATCTGGGCCTCTGTACGACGAATTTCCAGTCCGTCGCCCGCCGTTTTCATGCCCACGTCGACGGACGAAAACTCCGTCGTACTTTTCGCTTGCTTTCGTAATTTTGTAGCATGGCCCGAAGTATCAACCTCCTTCTCTTCCTCCGTGCGTTTGCGATCATTGATCTTAAACGTTGATCACTGCGCTGCGCCCGTTCGTTCAATTGGTACCGATCGAATTTCGCTGCGATAAAGAAAAACGGCCCTCGAACAGATTTGTCCAAGGACCGTGTTGAAACCGTCACCAGATGAGATGCAACCATCGTCGGAGCAGGCACCATTTCAAACGTCTTTGAAGCGGTTGTAGATTTTTCGCCAGATCAGAAACGTTGGTGTCACGGTTAACACGACTCCCGCCAGCATCGACATGATTGAGCCGTTTTCCCACGAGTCTGACTTTTTTCGCCATGCCTCACGCTTCGCATCGTCGTTAATATCATTTGCCGAGATATCAGGTTGCGGGACAATTGACTGATAACAATATCCACCGGCAAAACCGCCGAGGAACAAAGCCCCCAACAGGAATGGAATGGCCGCTGACCTGAGCAGGAATTCCTTCAGAAAGGCGTAAATGAATCCACCAAATGAACTTGAATTGCCTGCGAGGGGCATAATCTGATGCGTTTTTTCGGCGTCATTTGAATCTTCCACAAGTGTCGCAGACTTCGTCCTGGCATCGTCAGTCGTGACGTCTTGCGGTTTATCCAGGTTGCGAAGATGCCTGCTCTCCCAGATCAGTTTGAACCCCATCGCGATTGCAAGCAGCGAACAAATGCCGATCCAGATTCCACCTGGTGGGAGCCGGCTAAAAGAAGACTGTGACATTTCATACCGCACATACCATGCAGTGAATGCTGCTCCACCAAGTCCGCATACCACGCTGACCGGTCCTGCCCACCACGGGGTCGGAGGGGTATAGCACGTGCCGCACTGAAGGCACAGACGATCTTGCGTGAAGGCGAGAAATCGATTTGGCGTGACTTTCGTGTGATCTGTGTGATGGCAAGAGGGACATGCGTCGGAGGTGTTCTGGTGTGCCATGTGTAATCTTGTCCTGAGCGTACGGGCTAAGGGGCAGCACGGGGGCAGCACGTGCCCCGTGTAATCGAGCAATAACTGATTGGTGGGCAGTCGACATTTCCCGGATAACTGGTTAACTAGCAGCAATCAGTGACGTGGTCGTTCGACATCGTACTTCTTGAGCTTACGATCCAGAGTCGAGCGTTCAATCCCCAGGATGTGAGCAGCCTGAGACTTATTCCAATTCGTATATTTCATCATCGCCAGAATGTGTTCCTGCTCGATGATATCGACAGAGACTGGTCGAAACAAGGAACGCGACTCGTCATCAGACATTCGCGGGTCACCAGCCCCCAGTGTAGAAAGCTGAATGTCCGAAGGACCAAGTGTCTCGCCCGAGCACAGGATCACAGCACGCTCAATGGTGTTCTGCAGTTCTCGCACATTGCCCGGCCATTGATACTTGACCAGAGCCGTGGCGGCAGCGGGTGAAAGCGAATGAACCTGTCGTCCACTCTTCTTGGCAAAACGTTCGAGGAAGTGGTTCGCCAGGATGGCGATGTCAGAGCGTCGATCACGCAGCGGCTCGACCACCAATTCCATGACCTGCAGGCGAAAATAGAGATCCTTACGGAACGTACCAGCTTTTACAGACTGTTCAAGATCGCGATTTGTTGCAGCGATGACTCGAACATCGACGCGAACCTCCGTGCCACCACCAACGCGTTCGAAAGGGTGACGTTCCAGAACCCGCAGGAACTTAGCCTGGATCGCAGGACTCATTTCGCCAACTTCGTCGAGGAACACGGTTCCCTGATGAGCTTGCTCGAACTTTCCGACTTTCCGGCTGATGGCACCGGTGAAAGATCCTCTTTCATGACCAAAAAGTTCGCTTTCCAGGAGACTTTCGCTGAGAGCCGCACAATTCACTGTGATAAACGGCGCACTCTTGCGACCTGAGTGCTCATGAATCGCCCTCGCGACGAGTTCTTTACCAACTCCACTCTCGCCACGAATCAGCACCGTCGCACCTGTCGGTGCGAATCGCAGGATCTTTTCTCGCAACTTGCGGATTGAATCACTGTCACCGACCAACTCTGTTTCGATCTGGAGTTGATCTCGTAACGAGTGATTTTCGGTTTCGACACGAGCCAGACTGACCGACAGGCGTTGTCGTTCCCGAATCGCTTCGAGGATGATCCCCATCTGGTCTGCAACAGCCAAGGCAAATTCAGAATCTTCCTGATCCAATCGATTATCGGGATTGGTAGAATAGAGCTGAATCAAACCAAACAGCCGCTCGGAACGACGAATTGGTGCGCAAACAATACTTTCTGCCCGCATCGCGTTCAGGCTGTCGCTTGCCTTGAAGTGATCGTTGGCATTGACGTCAACTGCGACGACCACGACACGGCTATCCAGAACCACACTGGAAACATAATCAGAAATCCGCTCAAACGGTCGTGCATCCAGCGACTTGTAAGCAACAAGTTCCAACTGGCTGGGGATGGGGCGATTGATGACCGCATTCGGTGGCAGCAGCAAAACAGCACCGATGTCAGCCGAGGTAACATCGAACAAGCCATCCAGCACAATCTCGGACAGCGATCGAACATCGGATGCCACACCCATTTTCAAGCCCAGACGAACTAGTCTTTGAGCTTCCTGACCAGCACGGTCTCGGGATGAAATCGCTTCAGTTTCTTCGAGCAGGTAGCGAGTGGTCCCCGATCGATGAACGATTTCCGGACGAGATTGGATTTCCTGATCCAGCATCTCGCCTGAATTGAAGACGGGAATTTCGGTCGCGGTATCTTCATCGGCAGCAATTCGATCGCGTTCAAAGGTAAACGATATGCACGTGTTACCAATCTGAAACTGTCGACCTTCCCCCAGTGCAAATTCGCCTGTTATCGGCTCGCCGTGAACTCGCGTTCCGTTGCGACTGCCACAATCACGCAGCTTCCAGCGACCATCGTCGAAGTAGACTTCGCAGTGGTTTCGACTGCAGGCCCCATCTGAAACAACAATTCGATTGCTGGTCGCTCGACCGATTGTTGCATTCTGTCCAGCCTGGACCGGAATCATCGTTCCTTCCATGGGACCATTCAGGACGATCAAATATGCTGTCGTTTGCTGTGTCGCCGATGGGACATCGTTCTTCGAGACGGTGTTTGTCAATTCAGGTTTCCTCAAAACTTTTTTTTAACCCCCGAGCCTCGTGATCAAAGGCATCAAATTCGTCGCTCGCATGTCTGTTTTTAGCTCATTGCCTGTCACTGCAGAGTGAGATGCTTATTGTCCTACGAACGCTTGTGATCTGGCTTTCTAACGTTCACTGCTCCACTCTTCGCGTAACCGAGAATCGCTTAACTTGATCAAAACTTCGGCATGAGAATAAGTCATGTACCCGAGGATTCTCCACGAACTGCAGCCTCGCCATTTCCATTGTGCGCGAACGCGCACGAGCAGGTGGTCGGCACGCAATGAGTCAATCTCAGGTAGAATCATGGGACAAGATCTGTGACGCGAGTCGAGATTCGAGCCCGTTCAGGTTCTTCAGGATCAGCCTTCTGTCGACTGCAGAACAGCGGATTGAGAGAACGATGAAACGAAATATGTCGCGAGATCCCAGTGAGGGATGCTGAGTATCCAACCCGCTTATGACAAGTCGCCGAAACGCGCCGCTGGACGCTGATGCAATTGGTGGACATACTTCGTTCGATGAAGGTCGCGACACCTGTAGAGCCATACCGGCAAAAAAGTGTCGCATGTGTGTTTCGCAAGACTTGAGGCTCATCATGTTCGCTTCCGTTCGATTATCGCTGGCTGCCGCAGGACTATCGTTGCTTCAGATGACGATCGCGTTCTCTGAAGCAGCGGAACGCGCGGATCTGATTGTCATTGGATCGGTAATTACACTGGATCCAAAGGATCGACTGGCCGAAGCGATTGCCGTTCGAGACGGGCGGATTGTCGAAGTGGGCAGTCGGGATGAAGTATTACGGTTGGCGGATTCGCAGACGCAGATCGTTGAGGCATCAGGTAAATCTGTCGTTCCGGGATTTATCGAATCCCATTGCCACGCAGTCGGTGTCGCCCGTGGATTGCTGGAGCAGACCTACGTTGAGTTGAGCAGCATTGGCGAGTTACAGGACTGGATCCGCAACGAGGCGCGACAACTCCCGAAGGAACGCTGGATCGAAGTTCCTCGAAACGAGATTACGCGGTTCAAGGAGCGGCGGTTTCCCACACCGACGGAACTGGACATGGCGTGTGATACCCACCCGGTCATCTACAATGCGGTTTCCAACAAGTACGTTTTGAATACGCTCGCGATGAAGACGCTGGGGCTGCTGGGACCCGATGCCCGTCTGGAAGGGGGCGAAATCGTGCGAGATGAGTCAGGTAAGCCGCGTCTTCTTCGAGGAGGTGGCCCGGCGCTGCGCCGGTTGATCCCGCCCCGCCCCGAACATACGGGCGAAGAAATCCGAAGTGCCCTGCAGCAAGTACTGAAGCGGTATAACGAAGTCGGTATCACCAGCATTTTCGAAAGGGCGATCGATCCAGCAAACCTGGCCTTCTACAGGGACCTGAAACAGGCCGAACATCTGACAACGCGCGTTACAGCAACTTTTCGTTTCAGTGCAAAGTCGGCTGAGAATACCGAAAAGTATATTGCCAGCCTGGGACTGAAGCCCAGGGAGGGAGACGACTGGATCAAGGCGGGGCCGCTGAAAATTACAATTGACGGCGGCATTCATTGGGCAACAACCCGATTATCAGAACCATACGGGCCCCGGCGAATTGCGTTTTACGAACTGACAGACCCGGATTATCGCGGAGAGCAATTTTATTCCGTCGATGAAATGCAGTCGGTCTTCTCGACAGCCAGCAAGCTCGGGTGGCAGATGAGTTGTCATGTCACTGGCGATGAAGGGACGCTACGAGTGTTGCAGGCGCTCGAACGGGTCGCACAGTCCGACCCATCGATCCGGCATCAGCGATTTACGTTGATTCATGCCTATTTCCCTTCTTCTGAGATTGTCCAGAAGTGCCGGGAATTAGGAGTCTGCGTTGATACCCAGGGATATCTGTATTACAAGGACGCCGACACGCTGGCGGAAGTCTATGGGCCGCGATGGGCAGAACGATTCATCGGGCTGGGTGACTGGGTACGTGGCGGAGTCCCCGTCGGCCTGAACGCCGATCACATGCTTGGCCTGGATTCCAATCACGCCATGAACTCTTTTAATCCGCTGTTGATGATCTCCATCGCAGTAAATCGGCAAACGACTAGCGGACAGGTGTACGGTCCCGAACAGAAGTTGTCCCGTCGGGATGCCCTGAGAACTGTGACACAATGGCCGGCTTACCTGAGTTTTGATGAAACGAATACCGGTTCCTTGCAGAAGGGGATGCTAGCTGATCTGGCAATTCTAGATCGTGACTTGCTGACCTGCCCCGCGGGAGAAATCGCAGCGATCCGGGTCATGCGTACGATTGTCGGCGGACGTACCGTTCATCAGAAATAAGCGTCTGACGCGCTTCGTTCCGGACAAAAAAGTTAGCCAACAGAATTCGGATCTACCTTCGCTGATAAATTGTTTTTCCTTCCTTGATTGTCTCAATGACCTTGATGTCCTTGATGGTCAACGGCGCGACCGTCAGGGGATTCCCGTCGAGGATGACCAGATCGGCCAGTTTGCCAACGGAAAGTGACCCCTTGATATGCTCTTCGCGGTAGATTTGTGCTGCTCCTAGAGTGATAGAGTGCAGTGCTTCCAGAGGCGTGACTCGCTCGTTCGGGCCGATGACTTCGCCGTTCGTATTGACCCGGTTCACGGCAGTCCAGACGACGAGCATCTGGTCAATCGGCATGACGCTGAAGTCGGTGTGATTCGCACAGCGAATGCCCAGTTCAAGTGCTGATTTCATCGGGCTGATGGATGCTGTCTGGGAGGCTCCGCGGTTACGGCTATGGGGCTCGCTTAAATAAAAACAGTGTTCAGTAAAGAACGAGGCGATGAATTTGTAATCCTGATACTTCAGCAGTTGATCCGGTCGCACAAACTGCGAGTGGATTACGACAGTCCTACGATCTGCAAAACGGTCGGCGGCAACTTTTTCATGGCACTCCAGCAGCAGGTCGATCGCGGCGTCGCCATTACAGTGAGCCAGCAACTGCAGATTGCGGTCGTAGACCATCTTGATCAGCATTTCGGCTTCGGCCCTGGGGAACGAAGGTTCACCATGCCAATTTTTCTCGCCCGCCGGTCCTCCGGTCAGATAAGGGGTCGTGAAGTATGCCGTCCGCAATTGCGGCGAACCATCCATGGTGATCTTTATCCCGCCGAGCTTAAGGCGATCGACGTATTTGCCAAACGATTCGGGAGGATGCTTCTGAAATACCTCGTTGGCTCCGGTCACGAATGGATAGGCGACGACGTCAATCGACAACAATTTGCGTCTAGCAGCTTCATCGAGAAGTTCGATGTCGGCGGGTTGCGAGGCCCCCTCCTGAGCGGTGATGACCCCCGCGGATGCATAGATCATCTGGGCTTCTGGAAAAAGCGACAGAGCCTTCTCGCGATCCAGAGAAGGAAGCCGGGAAATCGCAATCGCCCATGCCGTTTCCATCAGCGGCCCCGCAGGCTCGTTCGTGCCGGGCTTGCGCAGAATCACTCCCCCCTTCGGAGTTGGTGTGTCGCGATTAATTCCGAACACCTGTAAAGCCCGAGAATTACACACTCCGCTGTGCATTGAGAAATGCTGAATCACCACAGGATTGTCAGGAAAAGCTGCATCCAGGTCAGCCGCCGTCAATCCCCGATTGTCGGTGAGGGAATCGCCGTCATAGCCATAGCCAATCACGAATTCCCCCTTCGCGATTCCTTGCTTCCGCTGCAATTCCCGCAGTGACTTGATGATATCAGAGATCGATTTACACGGTCCCCGGGGCGGGGGGAAGCAATTGGCTTGAGAAGCGACCTGCAGGCTGCTGATGAAATGGCTATGTCCGTCAATAAACCCTGGAACCAGTATTTTTCCTTCGAGATCCACCATTCGAGTGGATTCGCCCTTTGTCCGCAGAACGTCTGCACGGCTGCCTACAGCGACGATCTTGCCGTCTTTCACGGCCAGTGACTCGGCACCCGGGAGGCGAGCATCCACAGTGATTATCGGTCCGCCGTGATAGATCGTGTCGGCGATTTCAATCCCCTGTGCGGGCATCGCCATCACGATCACGGAGAAGAAAACCCATGCTGCAAAACAAAGGGGCGTCATTGGCCTGTTTCCATAAGCAAAGTCAATTGTCATATCGGGCCGCAACAGCCAGAAATCACCCGACAACACGCTGATCGCTCGCGGGATCAATCCCGCTTCTGTATGAAATCAGATTCCTGCACAGGACTTGGTCCTGTGCAGGAATGACAGTCATCAGACATTAGAGCGAATCACCGAAAATCAACGCTGTTCCTCAACGCACTCGATTCACAGGTGCGTCGGTCGCGGATTTTAGTCGGACCGTCCAGCAAATTACGAGTTGCGGCAGGTGCCGGTTCTGAAATCAATCTCAAATGCCAGGAATGCCAGGGTCCACGGACATTTTTTTAAGAAGACGAGATGTCACAAAGTTTCCGATGGCGTATCCGGTGCGCAATCCTTCGTCCGAGTCGAATTTCCAATGGATCCCCAGGAAAATTCGACTTCGAGCATTTTCGACGGCAGCGTCACGCAGGCTGATGAAGGTTCGTGGCTTGTATGGCCGGACGACTCCGTGCGAGTCAGTCGTAACGCCATTTAACTCGTCGGAAACGAACGTGAATGGAACGATATCGGTTCCATAAAACGCTTCAAGCACACTGAAGACTGCTCCACCGAAAGCGGCGTGTCCAGAACAATACGAAGGAAACGGCGGCGTAAAATTCTGGCAGACATTGGTGCAATTACTGAAGGGAGATCCCAGCGGCGTCCAGTTGGTGTCTGGCGATGTAGCCGCATTTCCGTCATTTCCAGCGCCGCGGATGCCCAGGACGGGCCGCCACAGTCGTTGGTTGTACTTCATCTTCCATGCGACGATGCCCGCGTCGGCCTGTGCAAGGTTGACCAGTGCAAACAGGCGTGCGTTTTCTGCTTCCGTGTTCATCTCTTGTTGCGCGATTGTCCGCACAATCTGATTGTACATGCGAGGTGGTGTACCGATTCCAGGGCTACCATCATAAGCCCAGTAAATCCCAATTTCGGTCTGTTCGGCAGTCCGCGTTGTCGGTGTGATGACGCCATCGCCCCCAAGAGATTTCACGTCAGCAAACGCCTGGGCATACTCACTGCTGCCAAGTGGAGGGCACGGCGGCGGTACGTAGCTGAAACTATTGTTCAGAGCAAACGTACGGACTTGCCCCCAGGTGGGGTCAAGAAATCCCTGTGTCCGATTAAGCGGATCAACATTGTGGTCACCCGCCAAACCTGTTGGCTTGTAGGAACCGACGGTCTGTGAACCGTCCGAATAGCGAGCCAACAACATCATATCGGCCACCATATTCCCCACCATGACTCCACGCGCCCGTCGACCGCTGTCGGTCAGTGGAGTCAGATAATCGTTATAGAGATTCTTGATGCGTGAAGCCTGTTTCGGATAAAGGCTGGTCAGGGTTCGTGAAGCGGCGGTAGCAACGGCGGCATCCAGTGATGCTGACGTCACTGGGATCTTTACGAGGTAGGAAGAGGCCTGTGTGTCCACGGAATTCGCGGCATCAAACATCGCAGCATGAATGATCGCCAGAGCACGTGACGTCCGCGTCGGACCGCGTTCGTCGGCAGTACCGTACACCCCCGCCGAATCCAAGGCCACAGTGTTAAGCGTGATCAGGTTCCAGTCGAGAATCGAGTCTCGACCGGGAGGATCGCCTGCGATTTCACGAGCCATCGAGAGACTCGACAGCACCAGTACACAACTCAAATGAATTACAAACGACCGCGATAAACGCATTTTGAACTCTCCACAGACGTTGACTGCTCAAACTGATACGTGCTCCTTCACACAGATAGACTTTCAGAACTTCCTGAACTCATGCCGCCGAAATCCGCTCGTTGGGGCGAGCAGAACCAATCGCCGGGCAAGTTCCTTTAATTCGCGGATATTCCCTGGCCAATGGTGATGTTTCATCTCCTCCAGCCAATTGCCATCGATGAATACGTTTCCGCGGCGAACGGTCTGCTGCATTTCCATGCAGAGATCCAGGAACAGCGGAATGATGTCTGCCGGCCGTGCTCTGAGTGCTGGCACAAATACTTCCGGGCAGAAAGATGTCATATCGTTAAATAATCCGACATTCGGGGCCGGCGAGGGTGTCGTGCCAGTCTGTGTCACACAGAACGTCACCTTGATACGGGATTGTTCATTCGCGGCATCGTACATCGCCCTCAACATCCATCGTGGAAGCATTTGAGGATCGTCAACGATGAGTTCGGACACATCTTTTCCAAACGCAGTTTCCAGCAATCCGACAGCCGACGAACGATCGTTTGCAGACGCGTTCACTGCCTCCAAGGCTTCGCTCGCCAGGCGAACTTTTGACAGACACATTCCCTGTATCTGCCTCGGAACAGACGTGACGTCGCATCGCGCACTGTAGAGCAATCTTGCGACATGCGATTTTCCTGCTCCCGATTCACCACGAATGCGGATCACGGGTGAGTAGGGGAAGTTCGTAAGGACTGACCATAATTCCGAAGCAAAGCTTTCTGATTTCGTGATGACTCTGGTGTCCGAGTTTCGAATCACGAACCCGTCACCAATTCCAGGCGCAGTCCCCTGGAACTTGCGCTCCAGCACACAGGTCCCACAAGATTCCCGAACGACGCCCGGTTTATCCCGCATGAATGGAACTGGAACATCCCGCACATCTTTGGTACGCGGTCGTGTCACGGTCAGTCGTGTCGAGCCACCAGACACGGAAAAGAAATCTGTCACCTCCGCGATCAGCGAGGAAGTCGCACCGAAGACGAAAATCGTGTTATCCATGCTTCTCATTTCAGGGCACCGCTCATGATTCTTTCAGACTTCCGGATCAAAACGCGTCAGGCGACGTGATTCAGGTCTGAGAGACACCGACGACGCGGAAAACGCGCCCTGTCCACGAAAATCCAAACGAGGCCAGCCAATTCGGAACGCCACAGTCGCTCACGCCGATTTCGCAGACAACAACAAGTTGGCCGGAACCTGACGTTGAAAAGCTGAGTGTCGCCTTGCTGCTTAAGTCAGAGATTCCATGAGCCGAACAGATCGGCTGCATCACGGCAAAGGTTGCGTCCGCACGTGGCACAGTGAGATTGGCGAGAGCCGCCTGGCGCGCACCGGCAACCACGGCCGTCTGCAGGGCAGTCAGTTTCAGGCTGACGATCGTAAAGTTGGCAACGGCCATCACGCCGATCGTTAACACGAACAGGCTCAACAACGCTTCAATCGTCAGCGCCCCTCGTCGACGTTCCCTGGTGGGGCATCGCACGCGGCCGACACGCGGCTTAGTTTGTGCAGGTACGCTGGTCTTCATGGCGGATATCATCTCCGGACACGCTTAAAGTCTTCAGTCGAGACCGACATTCATTTCAAAGGATGGCTGCGATAGCACTGGCAACATCGTTCAACTCGCTAACCAGCGCCGTACGAACCTGTGCCAGGCCGGTCAGAACACCAATTCCGACAATCGTGCAAAGCAACAGATACTCGACAGTTACAGATCCCCGCCGTTTGCCACGCTGTGTGTTTCGGGCGCGTGAAATCGTTGGTTGGACAGTCATTTTTTCGGTTCCTGAGACAAGACGTTGAAACAATTCGTTCGGGCGGGTTTATGATGCTGACGGATTGAGCGAATCGTACGTGAGCACGGCTCGGGTTCCGTTAAAGACAGCGAGTGCCTGGGACTTCACCGTGTAATCCGAGGCTCCAAGCTTTCCGGTGACGATCGTTGAAAGCGTGATGCGGTATGCGCGTTGTGTCTGCGTCGGAACGGCGACGCTGGGGGTGAAGACCCCGCCGACATAAGCACCGGTCTCGATCGAGACGACAGTTGGCGTGTTCCCCAGCACCGTATTGGCGGCGATCATCACCGTGATCTGTACCATGGCTGCCGCTTGCCCAGCGGCATCGTCAGGTGACTGCCCCCAGGTGCGTGCCCCCGCCAAAGCTGCTGACTCGGCAGCGGTTTTGAGTTCGGTTCGTGCAATATCCAGCCGTCCAACCGAAACGACAAACGCTACAGCGGCCAGGAAGATTGGCATGCATCCGAGAATCCAGATCACCGCAAAGCCGCGACGAGTGTCGCCGTGCGATGGCTTGGGAAGGTTATTCGATTGAGTCGAAAAAGCGTGTTTCATGACTGGCAACTTCCGGATTCGAATTGACGAAATATCAAGGGTTCAGTGGCATCGTCACAGTGGCATTGAATGTTTTTCCGGACAGGCTGAACCCGAATGTTGTCAGGAAGTCAGGACACGTGTTCTGCAGCGGCACGGTTACCGTTACCGTTGCCGCGGTGGCAGACGAGGATGTCGAAACAGTGACGCCCGTCGTCGTGATGCCAGCCTGAAGTAGCGTGTCATTCACAGCCGCCTGGACATTGCCGGGCGTTCCAAGCGCCGCGGCCACAAGCGCTCCGTTCCGGGCGCTCAGTACGACCTGGTTCGAACTCGCCACAAGGTTTCCCATCTCGAAGATTCCAAGCACGGAAATCACCAGAATCGGAGAGACCAGCAGCATTTCAATTGTGATGACTCCTTTGCGACGGCGATGGAACTGGCGAGACCCGTGTGTGACTGAGACATTCATTTAAACCCTCACTGACTGATTGCTGCGTTGCTATGGATTCGAGGCGTTATCGTCGAGCACCTGGTTAGCTTTGCCGATATGCGACTTCACAAGATTTGACGAGAGGTGGTCTTTCAACTCTATCAGCGGCGGGCCCAGCAGAATTGCCAGGATCGGCGGCATCAGGCAGAAGACGACAGGAAAGAGCAGTTGCATGGCAAGAGTATTTGACCTCGCTTCAGCCTTCTGCCGGAATGCGCGTCGCAAGCTACCCGCGAGTTCATCAAATCCCTGAGACACACTCGACCCGAGTCGTTCAGCCTGCTTTAACAGCAATCCCAGTGACCGGATCTCCGGAACATCTAATCGCGTCCCCATGCGATTCATTGCCTCGCTAGACGATGTCGCAGCGGCCTGGCGACCGAGAATTTCAAACTCCAGTGCCAGCTCTGGATGGTTCACGTTGGCGAATCGAGTCAAGTGCCGCATCGAGTCGTCCACTTGCAAACCGCCAGACAAACACATGGACAGAATGTCCAGGGAATCGGGAAGAGCACGCATGATACCATTGACGCGAGCATCCCCCTTGCGATGCATGAGCAAGCCCGGAATCGCGTACAGGACAATCGCGGCGCACACACTCAAGATCATGATGAGCGAGCGGAATACAGGGAGCAAAACAGCGAAGTAGGCCGCGACTACAAGCACCGCAAAAATGCGTGCATTACGAATCGCAAGATATCGAACCAGTGAGTGTGGCTGATAATCTCCGATGCGCAACAGATCACGTTGGAGTCGTTGCTTTTCGACAGGTAATTGTGGTATGGCACGGGCCAGAAGTCCTACCCATGCGGGAACCGGCTCCTCATCCAGCAGATCCAGAGGTTCCGATGGCGGCAAGGCAGAAGGTCGCGAGACCCGGAAGGCATCGAGCATTGCAAAAATCGCGAATGCAGCGACGACGATCGAGCAGAATACGATAAGGTCATTCACAGCCGTCCCTTTCCGTTAGTCTTCCTGAGTCAGTGATACAACCCAGATGATTCCAAGCAATTCGACGACCAAGCCTGCCCAGAACACAGTCCAGCCCAGCTGCGACGAGAAGAATTTCGCCGTGTGTTGCGGTTGGATGATCGACATCAAGATGAATAATCCAGGCCCGAACGGAACGAGGATTTTCGTCGCAAAACGACCTGCACTCGTTGCTGCGAGGAGCTGACGTCGCATCGTCAACTTGTCTTGCAGGACCGCGGACAATCGCTCCAGTGTCTCTGCCAGTTTCCCACCAGCTTCGCGATGCACCAGCAGGATTACCGCCAGGAACGAAACATCCGGGCTGCGGGTGCGACTCGCCATCGCGAGAAATGCGTTGCCCAGGCTGCTGCCGATTTGTAACTGCTGCCGACAGATCCTGAACTCGCGGCCAATTCTCCCCGTGAGTGTTTCCTCTGCCACCATCACCGCCTGATCAATACTCAAGCCGGCGTGCGTGGAACGGGCGAGCAGGCTGACCGCTTCCGGCAGCTGCTCGCGGAACAGATTCAGCCGCTGACGGCGGCGAAATGCCAGAGCCACCCCGGCAATCAACGGTGGAAGAATTGCCAGGCCCAAGGTCCACGAAATCGGCAAAGCAAAAATGAATCCACAGACGCCGAACCAGGCCGGCATAAGCAGGCCTCCAATGAGCGCCGATCGGGGAGAGATTGATAATTCTGCATCATCAAGCCAGATCGCCACGCGGGACTGCAGATTTCCCAGGATGCCCCGGGACTGAACGGATCTGAGGTTTTCGTCAACCAGCAGTTCATCCACATCCACCAGCTGGCCCTGCCCCACCATCATGCTGATGATGGCGCCGATACCGCAGATCATAGTCAAGAATGGTAAGATCCCGATAAGTAACGTCATAGACACGACCTTCACGGCTATACACTAGAATGGCGATACCAAAAGAAGCGACAGTCGCTCCGGGCGGGCATCGTGTAAGGCTGCTCATTCCTTTCAAGCGGGTGTGTGCAATCCGTTCACAGAAGTAACAGCCGTTGCACCATTCGCGATGGATGGCGGACCGCTCACCCCAATAATCTTCGCTGGACCGAACAGTCGCTCAACGGTTCCAGGGTCCGAGTGGCGCAATTGCTCGATGCATCGCGGAACGTACTTCGTGGACACAAACTGCTCGCTGGCAATGTCCCATCGGAAGACATCTTCGATCTGAAACTCGCCGCGTGCTGCGCCAATGAGTTCCGAGATACGAAGGACTTTGCGTTGTCCGTTCTTAAGGCGGCAGACATGGGCAATGACATGAATTCCGGAAGCGATGTAAGTACGAATGACTGGAACCGAAATCTCCATACCACCCATCGCCACCATGACTTCGAGTCGGGCAACAGCATCACGCGTATCGTTGGCGTGTATCGTCGAAAGCGAACCTTCGTGTCCGGTATTCATCGCCTGCAGCATATCAACGGCCTCAGGGCCGCGGACTTCGCCGACGATCAGGCGATCTGGTCGCATTCGCAATGCATTCCGGATCAGGTCGCGGTGAGTCAGTGCCCCGCGTCCTTCCGTGTTCGCCAGTCGACTCTCCAGTCGAACAACGTGCGGATGCAGTGGACGCAATTCCACAGAGTCTTCCACGGTGATGATGCGTTCACTCAGGGGAATGGCTGAGGTCAATGCGTTGAGAAGCGTTGTCTTTCCCGCTCCGGTTCCCCCCGAGATCAGACAACTACGGCGAGCCTGGACGCACAATCGTAGAAAGCTGGCCATATCCTCGTTTAAAGTCTGATTTGCCAGCAGATCATCGACCGTCAACGGTTCCTGCGGAAAACGTCGTATCGACAACGTCGGTCCATCGACAGCCAGAGGTGGTATCGTTGCATTCAAGCGGGCTCCGTCTGGAAGCCGCGCATCAACCATCGGATGTGATTCGTCGACCCGTCGCCCCACGCGAGACGCCATACGCTGAATAATGCGTAAAAGGTGCCGGCTGTCCGCGAAAATCACATCGGTCTTTTCCAGTAATCCACGCCGTTCAATGTAAACCTCATAGGGATTGTTGACAAGGATGTCGCTAATGTCGGGAGCGTTTAACAGAGATTCCAACGGTCCCATCCCCTCAACTTCATCCATCAACTCCTGTTCCATCCGAGCTTGGTCGTCAATTGCGAGGTGCGAGGCACGCCGGCTGACCAGGGTCGAGATTGCTCGTTGAAGAATCGCCTCGCGTTTGGACTTTTCTGCCCCCTGCAGCGACGACAGCTGGATGGCATCCAGCAATTGTTCATGGAGCCTTACCTTCAACTGCTGAAAGCGAATCGCGCCCTCGATTTCAGCAAATCGAGCCGGGATCACTTGATCATCCGGTAACTCAGAGAGCACGGCTGTGAACTGGTCTATTGTCATCTCGTTTTCCAATCAACAGGATCGACTTGGCGCGGTTTATAAGCCTTTTGTCGCTGCGCACCTTCTCCGCAGAACGTCATCAACGGATGTTCGCAATCAACGCAGATTGGCGTCGGGGTCAGCGTCGCGGGGTAGATTTAAAGGCTGCGGAAGCCCGCACGATCCGTGGATCAGTTGCGGGACGCATCCACACCGCTGAAACCTGCGGCTGCGGTCCCCTTGGGACGGTAGGTTGCGTCCGTCGATTGACCACGGGTGCGGGAGGCTGTCCGGTAGCCGCTTTTTGAGCGGGGACGGCACCACCGACATGCCGTACTGCGGTGACATTTGCTGCGGGTCTACTTGGCGCGGCCGGCGCTGCGGCACGTGATGCTGTGGCTGTCGACGCGGCAGTTGCCCTGCTGACAGGTGTCATCCGCGGAGCTGCGGACGTTCCCGGCCGGGCAGAAGCGACTTGAGTTGGCTGCTTGACCATCGACAGGGGTGCCTTGCGAGGGACCGGCGCTACGCCTCTTGCTGCTACGGGGCCAGCACTCGGAACATTGCTGACACGAACTTTGCCACCGTAGTTTCGGGACGACATCGGTCGTGGAGGAATCGGGTCATTCAACAGGTTTGGACTCGGGGCCGGCGGGTTCGCAGGCATTGGTACAGGTGTTGGCTGTGGCACCGGTTGTGGGGCAGCAGGTTGTCCAGGTGCAGGTTGCGCGGGCGCCATCTGCCCGGACACGGGCTCAGGATAGAAGTACGGCTGCGGACCAGCGGGAATTGGATAAAGATCCATCGGCACATCACCCGGCGCAGGAATAAAGTACGGATCCCCAGGTATAGAAGTCGCAATCGGTGAGTCGAGCGGAACTCGGGTGATGACACCTCCCCGGACGAGTTCCATGGTTGGGATCAGCACTGGTTCCGGAGGAGGACTTGGATCATTCAATCCCAGAATCTGCTTCATCCGTTCCGCATCGGGAATTGCTCCACTTGGGGCCGCTCCAGCGTCGGGAGCGGCAATCAGTGAGAATTTCCCGAGAGGCTCAAGCGATTTCAACATTTCGGCCTGCTCGGGCGTGACCGCCAAGGTGACGCCCCCTCCTCCGTGCGAATCCTGCTGCAGGGCCGGCAGCGTCTGCGCGTACCACTTCTGATTGACTGCCAGCACTTGGGCACGTTCCAGGATTCTTCCCCCTGTGAGCGTGAACTTTCCGTCCGATGGCGGAGTCGTCGCAGGCCGGAACAGAACATCTACGTAGGAGTCTGGTGTCGTCAGGTTCGTGATGCTGGCCGCATCGACGGGAATCATGACGGCGCGCATGCCAGGCCGCAATTTCTCGGAAATCGACGGGCCAGTTCCATCAGGGTAGAGCGAATCCAGGGGGAAGTACTGATTTTTGCGAATCGGTGTACGGACGATGCGACCGGTCAAGTCTTTACCCAGCGAATAATGGGCATCCTTAAATCCGGCTGCTTTCTTTTGCTCCGCAGTCAGCTTTTGCACATAGAAGTCTGACTTGGCGATCAGCCTTCCAACCTGCAAATCTGCGGTTGCCACCGGAACATCGTAAAGTTTCGGAACAGGAGGTGGCGGTGTCGGCTGGTTCATTCGCGACGCGATGACGCCGAGAGCGCCCAGCAACAACGCAAGACAAGCGAACAGTCCTGTCCGTCCCAGAGATTGGATGTATTTTTTCACTTGAGTTGGCCTGCTAATTGTCAACGGATGTTTGGAGCGTCACACATAGTGTTGAAAAGCTGTTTTGGCGCTTCTACGAAACATTATTGTTCTGCAGTGGGGCCTGACTGGCTAACGGCAACGTCAGTTGGATCAGGTTCGGTGTCGGAATAGCTGACCGTTCCGCCACCTGGCAATGCATAGGAAAAGGATTGGTTCAAGGAACCAACCGCCAATCCAAGATCGCTGTATTCGCTAACGACGGCATTACGATAGGAACTGAGCCCAACGATACTGCCGATGGCGAGAATCGAAGCCATCAGGATCAATTCAGAGACCTGGACGGCCCCGTGTTCGTCACTGACGAATTCCGTGACTAACTTTCCGAAGGAAGCTGTACGACGCGATGATGTTCTCATTTTCTCACAGCGCTCTCTGTCATTTCTCATCGGGCAACCTTACTGAACGCAGAAGTGACACCAAGTAAGACTGCTCATCACAGAGAAGCCTTGCCGGTCACATAAACTTTACCATCTCGATTGATCGATGAAGCTGCGCGAAACCGCATTCTTCGGCGAAGCTCTGCGAGCAGTCGCATTCGTCCCATGCAATTCCATCGCTGGAACAGAAAAAGGGCGGCGGAAACGTTCCACCGCCCGGCTGCTATTAGGCAGGAAGATCAGGGAGTTTCAGCCATTGGACTCGTGATGGTGACCGACTGTGAAACGGTTCCGGACACACCAGCAGCATCGTTGGTGTCTTTGAAGTCCGCGAAGGTGGACCCCATTGTCGTGATGGGAACACCGCTAACGGGCGCAACACTGAATCCGCTGTACGTGTAGCTCTGATTCAGGCTACCAACTGCAGCAGCGATATCAGCCAATTCTTCGACGACGGCGTTCTGAACGGAGTCCAGACCAACGATCAATCCGATGACGCCGATGGTGAGGATCAGGACGAGTTCGCTCGAGACAACAAAACCGTGATCGTCCTTGGAAAAACGCTTGATCAGATTCAACATGTTTCAATTCTTTCGTTATTTAACACACACACACACACACACACACGTGTTGACAGTCACTCACAAGG
>Ga0194055_10000893_pt1 | contig 24191 bp, 23 predicted proteins | sample SepL449m_MetaG_FD_155482 | JGI IMG/M metagenome (GOLD analysis project Ga0194055, IMG submission 155482) | Anoxic zone freshwater microbial communities from boreal shield lake in IISD Experimental Lakes Area, Ontario, Canada - Sep2016-L442-9m | ecosystem: Environmental > Aquatic > Freshwater >... | reverse complement strand
CGCTTGACGGTGCGCTTCGACATAAGACTTCACACCCTAGTCGCTCGCAGGTAGGTTGCCAGACGAGACCTGATCGACGCTGGTCCAAGAGAGCGAGGCACGATGCAACGGGGCTGGATCCTCTCCGAGGGAACACGGGTGGCGTCGGCCGCGACCATGGAGCGGCTCGGAACTGATGGGGTCGTCGTCTCCCGACGGACTTGGCCGGGCCGAGCGCCGGCGCCGACCGCACCTTCAGGGGCGGTCGTCGAGCTCCGAGCTGCGCCATGACTGGCGAGCTCGTTGTCGTCTCCACGCCGATCGGGAACCTCGGAGACCTCAGTACCAGAGCGACCCAGACCCTTGCTGGCGCCAACCGGATCCTCTGCGAGGACACCCGACGCACCAGGATCCTCCTCAGCGCTGTCGGTATCCCCGGGGCCGGTCGACTCACCTCACTCCACGAACACAATGAGGACGGCCGCATCGCCTCGGTGCTCGCGGAGATCGCCGGTGGAGCACTGGTTGCACTGGTCTGTGATGCCGGCACACCGGGAATCTCGGATCCGGGTCAACGACTGATCGCGGCGGCCTCGGAGGCGGGGGTCATCATCACCGCCGTCCCCGGTGCCTCGGCCTTGCTGGCCGCGCTGGTCGTCAGTGGCCTTCCCACCGATCGGTTCTGCATGGAGGGCTTTGTGCCGCGCAAGGGCAAAGAGCGCGAGTTGGCTCTCTCGGCCCTTGCTGTCGAGGAGCGGACCTCGGTGATTTATGAGGCTCCGAGTCGGCTCGCGGCTCTCCTGGTGTCTCTGGCCGAGGTCCTCGACGGCGACCGTCGAGTCTGCGTGTGTCGTGAGCTCACCAAACTCCACGAAGAGGTCTGGCGGGGGACGCTGGCTGACGCCGTCGAGCACTGGTCCTCGGTGGACGTCCGGGGCGAGATCGTGGTCGTGCTCGCGGGTGCCGACCCCCCGGCGCCGACCATCGTCGACGATGCGCAAGTGGCTGCTCACGTGCAGGCTTCGCTGGCTCGGGGGCTGACTCGACGCGATGCCGCCAAGGTTGCTGCAGAGCAGCTCGGGGTCCAGCGGCGCCGGGCCTACGAGCTGGCGAGCGGCCTGGCGTGAGTGCCCACGTCAGTACCCCCTGCTGCGGCCGGTAACCTCAGCAGATGGGCCGCTTCTACATCACGACCCCGATCTTCTACGTCAACGACGTGCCCCACCTCGGGCACGCGTACTGCGCGGTCAATGCCGATGCCATCGCTCGATGGCATCGCGGCCTCGGTGACGAGACGCTCTTCCTCACCGGAACTGATGAGCATGGGGCCAAGGTCGCCGAGTCGGCGGAGAAGCACTCGATGTCGCCGGCAGACTGGACCGACCGGACCTCGGAGCGATTCCAAGAAGCCTGGCGCACACTCAACATCTCGAATGATGACTTCATCCGGACCACCGAGGCTCGCCACTATTCGACAGTCCAGACCTTCCTGCAGCGGATCTACGACAATGGCTACATCGTCAAGGACACCTACAAAGGTCTCTACTGCATCAGTTGCGAGGACTACTACACCACCGAGGCGCTCGTTGGCGGCCGGTGCCCAGTGCACCTGCGTGACGTGGTGGAGATGGAGGAGGACAACTATTTCTTCCGCCTCAGCGCCTTCGAGGACCGACTCCTTGAGTGGTACGAGTCGGCACCCGATGCCATTGCGCCTTTTGCCAAGCGCAACGAGGCATTGAGTTTCATCAAGGGCGGCCTCAAGGACGTGTCCATCACTCGGACATCGTTGACCTGGGGCGTTCCCGTCCCGTGGGACTCGTCTCACGTCTTCTACGTCTGGTACGACGCGCTGATCAACTACCTCACAGCCATCGGGTACGGGACGGACGACGAGAAGGTGGCCACGTGGTGGCCTCACGTTCACCACCTCATCGGCAAGGAGATCATTCGCTTCCACTGTGTCTGGTGGCCGGCGATGTGCATGGCGGCGGGGATCGAACCTCCATCGAACATCTTCGTCCACGGGTGGCTTCTCGTCGGCGGCAGCAAACTGTCGAAGTCCATGGCAGCCGATGAGGACTCGCCGGTAAAATTGACCGACATCACCCCGGCCTCGCTGACCGAGGACTTCGGGGTCGATGCCGTGCGCTATCACCTCCTGCGCGAGACGCCGTTGGGCTCCGATGGCGATTTCTCGGTAGGAGCATTGGCCTCGCGATACAACTCTGATCTGGCGAACAACCTCGGAAACCTCGTCGCCCGAGTGGCCACGGTGGTCGGGTCCAAGTGCGGCGGGGTCGGTCCCTGCCCTGATCCAGAGAGCCCGTTGGCCGAGGCCGCCGCAGCGGCGGTGTCGGGTGCGGCCGACGCTTGGGAGAAGTTCGCGCCCCACGAGGCGCTCGAAGCGACCTGGCGTCTGATCGGGGCGACGAATGCCGAGCTCGAGGCGACCTCCCCGTGGAAGGCTGAACCGGGAAGCGTCGACAACGTGCTCGGGAGCGCCCTCGAGGTGCTCCGCATCGTGGCGCTACTGATCTCGGCGGCAATGCCGGCGACGGCCGACGAGATCTGGCAGCGCATCGGGCTGTCTGGCTCGCCGGCGAGCGAGCTGCTCCCTGGGGCTGCCGCCTGGGGCGGGTACCCGGGTGGTCTGACGGTGATCAAGGGCGATTCGCTCTTCCCTCGTCGAAAGTAGCCCGATGACGACGACCTGGGTCGACTCTCACTGCCACCTCCAGGAGCGCTTCTTGCCAGACGATGGCGACTCTGCGGCCGCCGACGCCCTCCGGCGGGCTGCCGAGACCGGGGTGTCGGCGGTGATCTGCGTGGGAACCGATGAGGCGACCTCTCGCCAAGCCGTTGCGCTCAGTGCTGCTGTTGGGTCGGGTGCCCTCGGGACGGGACTCCCCGAGGTGCGATGCGTCGTGGGTCTGCACCCGCATGAGGCAGCGGAGCAGATCGACTGGCTCGACCAGCTCCTTGCCGAGCGATCGGCAGATCTTGTTGGGGTGGGGGAGTGCGGCCTCGACTACTTCTATGAGCACGCGCCCAAGGCGGAGCAGCGCCAGGCGTTCGCCACCCAGATCGCCCGGGCACACGATGCAGATCTCGCCCTCGTGATCCACGCTCGTGACGCATGGGATGACCTATTCTCCGTGCTCGACAGCGAGGGCGTGCCTGCCGAGACGGTGCTGCACTGCTTCACCGGGGGCCCTCGAGAGGCCGAGCGCTGCGTGGAGCTCGGTCTCACGGTGTCATTTTCGGGGATTGTGACCTTCAAGAACGCTCAGGACATCCGTGAGGCCGCGATCGGTGTCCCCCTCGACCGGTTGCTGGTCGAGACCGATGCCCCATTCCTCGCCCCCGTGCCGCACCGGGGCGCCACCAACGAGCCGTCGTGGGTGAGCCTTGTCGGAGCGGCGGTTGCCGCCGCCCAGGGTCGCGACCCGCAGGAGGTGGCGGCGGCGACCACGGCCAACGCGGCACGCATCTTTCGTCTGGGCTGACCTGACCGATGAGAGGTGAGGCCAGTCGTAAGCCGCTGACCTGCGCAAATGCCACTGAAATCACCCCTGAGCAGGTACTTCGCGCCAAAAACCCCCTCTGAACTGGGAGAATGCCCAAAATGGCCTCACCGGGTTTGCGCTCGTCGCAGGTCCTCCCTAGCGTGGTGGGTCCTGGGTGGAAGTGGAGGCTTCTTCCTAGAGGCGTAGTCCCCGATGAAGGGCGGAATCCTGAGGACCAAAAACACCACTGCCACGCGTCATGCCGTCGCCGCTCTCGCGGTCGTGACCATGGTCGCACTCCCGCTACTGCTGCTCGGAGGGACGGGCTCGTCCCCGACCGCCTCGGCGGGACCGACCAAGCATGCGGCGCGGTCGAGTTCTGTCGAGGGACGCCAGCAGCGGCACCTGCGACGGTTGATGCTCGTCGGCAACAAGGTTCCCTCGGTCCCAACTCCCACGTCCACGGTACCGGCGCCGGTGCCGACCACATCGGCCCTCGAATCAGCCCCCACCGCCGTCCCCGTGACTTCGCCGGCCAAGGTTCCCACCGTTGCCCCGGTAATCCCCGCGACGACAACGACGTCGGCTCCGCAGGGATCGAGTGCCAGCGGGCTGGCGACCTGGTACGCATGGCGGAGCGGGCAGTGCGCCAGTCCGACCCTGGCCCTCGGGACCACCGTCTCGGTGCGCAATGTGGCGACCGGGGCGACGGCCTCGTGCGTGGTGACCGATCGTGAGGCCTCGAACCCGGGACGGATCATCGACCTTGATACCTCCGTGTTCTCATCGATCGCCCCGCTTTCGGCGGGGGCGGTCAGCGTCGTCGTCTCCTGGTGAGCCTCTCTCGTGGCGAGGCTCGGGATCTCCTGAGCTCCCATGGTCTGCGACCCCGGCGCCAGCTCGGCCAGAACTTCGTCGTCGACCCGAACACGTTGCGACGTATCGTTCGCCTCGCCAAGGTGGCCGCCGGTGATCGGGTCCTTGAGATCGGGGCCGGCCTCGGTGCGCTCACCGAGGCGCTGCTCGAGGTGGGTGCTCGGATCCGGGCCGTCGAGGTTGATCCCGGTCTTGTTGCCATCCTCTCGGCTCGAGAGCAGCTTGCCGATGCCGAGATCATCCTTGGCGATGCCCAGACCGTCGACTGGTCTGAGGTGGTCCCGCCAGCAGAAGGCCCGTGGACGCTGGTGGCAAACCTTCCATACAACGTGGCCACGCCCGTCGTGCTGCGCATCCTCGAGCAGGCCCCTCAGGTCGAACGGATCCTCGTGATGGTCCAGCTCGAGGTAGCAGACCGCTTAGCGGCCGGACCGGGCGAGGAGGCCTATGGCGCAGCATCGGTGAGGGTGGCTTACCATGCCACCGCGTCGGTGGTCGGCAAGGTGCCACCTACAGTCTTCCTACCCCAGCCGGCTGTCGACTCGGGACTGGTCGAGATCATCCGCAGACCCCATCCAGCCGTGGATCCGAGGTCGGCCACCGAGGCGGAGATCTTCGCCTTGGTCAAGGCAGCATTCGGTCAACGTCGCAAGATGCTCCGACGGTCACTGGCCACCATGGTGACCCCCGAGGCCTTCGCTGCAGCCGATGTAGAGCCCACGCGGCGGCCCGAGGAGCTCGATGTGATGGCCTTCGGCCGATTGGCGGCAGCAGTCCGATGAGCACGGTGTCGTTGAGTGCACCCGCCAAACTCACGTGGACGCTGAGGGTCGCAGAGCGCCGGGCCGATGGCTATCACGACATCGATGCCGAGATGGTGTCGATCGATCTCGTCGACACGCTGGTGCTGAGCGAGCACGGGGAGGGCATCACCCTGGCTGGCTCGTCAGCGGGGTTCGAGACCCTCAGTCTGGGCCCAGAGAACCTCGTCGCCCAGGCACTCTCGCTCTGTGGTCGCAGCGCAGCAGTCGAGCTGACCAAGCAGATCCCGATGGGCGGTGGGCTAGGAGGGGGATCGACAGACGCCGCGGCCATCCTTCGCTGGGCGGGTTTTACTGACTTGGTGGCGGCCGGCCGGATGGGGGGAGACGTCCCCTTTTGCGTGGCTGGAGGCCGGGCACGGGTCACCGGACTCGGGGAGATCGTCGAGCCGCTTGAGCATGTCGACCGTTCCGTAGTCCTGTTGCTCCCGCCACTGGGTGTCTCCACCCCTCTGGCCTACCGGGCGCTCGATGAGCTGCGAAGCGAGGGTCGTGGACATCATGATCGAAACGATCTGACGGATGCCGCACTGCTGGTGTCCCCGGCGCTCGGTCAATGGATTGACGCATTCCACCGGGTGACCGGAGCCGAGGTGGCCCTCGCCGGCAGTGGCTCGACGCTCTTCGTCGAAGGGACCCTTGAGAGCCTTGGCTGTGCAGGCATGGATCAATTGACCATCGGCGGTTCAACCGCACGGGTCATCGGTGCCAAAACATTGCCGGCAGCAACCCACCCGGAGTTGTCCTTATAAGACTGAGCATCATCGTCTCCGCGAGACGATGCCTCGACCTACTTGCCGGCCGCCCGACGCTGCCAGCGCGTGGCCTTCAGCATCTTCTTGTGCTTCTTCTTACGCATGCGCTTGCGGCGCTTCTTGATCAGTGAACCCATGAGGGGCTTTAACCTAGTGGCAGATCACCGGAGGCGCCAGATGAGCGAGAACGCAGAATCGGTCATGCTCGGCATCGACCATGTGCAATTGGCCATCCCCGTAGGTGGCGAGCCCAAGGCGCGGTCGTTCTTCGTCGACCTGCTGGGCTTCGAGGAGATCCCCAAGCCCGAGCGACTCGCTGTCCGCGGTGGCTGCTGGTTCCGCTCTGGATCAGTGGAGATCCATGTCGGCGTAGAGGAGCCCTTCGTCGCGGCGCGCAAAGCACACGTTGCCCTGCGAGTTGCAGGCTACGACGCGCTCCGCAACGTGCTCGAGTCTGCAGGGATCGCCATGACCGAAAACGACGAGATCCCGGGCCTACGTCGGTCCCATGTGACTGACCCGTTCGGTAACCGCCTCGAACTGATGTGCGCCGATGGCTGATCGGTCGGGGCGAGATTCGGGCAGGTGAACTCGGCCACCGGGCTCGCGGTGGATGCCGAAGTCGACGTTCAAGCGAACAACGAACCAAGATGCACCTGCTGATGTACAAGCATTGCCGGGAGTGCATGGCCTCGTCGGAGGACGTTGGAGTGACCTGCGTCATGCCCAGCACATCTCGGCATTCCGAGCACAGCGGGAGCGCACGAGCGTGGTGGTCGACGAGTCCCCGGCGATCCGGGTAGCCGTTCGGGCAGCCGTTCTGGCGACATGCTCGGCGCTCGGGACCCAGATCTATGAGTGGAGGGAGATTTGGAAGCGAGCGAGGAGCTGATCTCGGGGCGTACCCTGTGGGATCAGCGACGTCGGGAAGGGGCCTCGACGACCTGAGCGAGGTGGAGCGCCTTGCGAGGGCACTGTTTGACGGCAAGGTTGGCAATGGCGAGAAGGGCCGGCGGGACCATAGGGGTGCGGATGATGGGATAACCCCACTCGTCGAGCGAGAAGATCTCCGGGGCCACCTCGGCACAGTGGCCGAAGCCGTCGCAGGCGACGGGATCGACCTTGATCTCGTGCTTCATCGCCATGGCAGCACCCCGGTGTTGGCTGGCAGAGTCAGGACAGTCGGCGCAGTGGCACTGGCGCAGCGTCGACCCTCGAGGTGGGCGGCTACGTCCTTGCGGAACACCGAGAGCCCGCTGCGCACCATGCGCACGACGCCGTCAGGATGCGCACAGGCCCCTCGACCTTCGATGACGTCGAGGTGAGCCTGCAAGCGAACGTCCATGCGGCCCTTGTTCCGAGCGGCGGCCACGAGCGAGAGGTCCTCGGCGAGGGCGGGGAGCCCGAAGACACACGGCCCGCATTGGCCGGCGCTCTCTCTGGCCATCCAATCGGCGATCCTGGCCATCTCGGCGACACCGCAGCTGTGGTCACTCAGCACGATGATCACCCCGGCACCAGGGGCTCCACCGAGCGGTTGGAGGCCGTCGGCCGACCAGGGGGCGGTGAGGGCCTCGGGTCCGACGAAGGTCCCGCCGTAGCCTCCGAGCAGGATTCCGCTCACCGAGCCAGTGGGGCGACCCAAGGCGATGATCTCGCCGAGTGGGGTTCCAACGGCGACCTCGTGGACACCCGGTTCACTCACCGCCCCGCTCAACGTGACCAGCGCCATGCCTCCGGAGCGATCGCGGCCTTGGGCTGCGAAGGCTCCACCACCGTGGCGAGCGATCAGGGCGAGGGCGGCGGTGGTCTCGGCGTTCTCCACATAGGCCCGTCGGCGACCGATGGTGAGCACGGCGGGTTTGCTGGGTCGATAGGTGGGTCGCGAGTCGCCATTGTCGAGCCACGACACGAGTGCCGACTCTTCGCCGGCCACGTAGCGACCCGGAGGTGTCCCGACGCTGAACTGGGCTCCTCGCCGCCCTCGACGACCACGCTCCGCGATGGCGGCTTCGATCGAGCTTGAGGCGGCCGGATTGTCACGCGCCACGGCGATCCGGACCTCGGTGGCCGAAAGAGCCGCAGCGAGCAGCTCGGCGCCGTCGAGGATCAGGTGGGGGGCGTAGGCGGCCAAGACGCTGTCCTTCTGGGCAGCTGGCTCACCTTCCATGGCATCGATCACCACGATGTGACGATGGTGTCCACCGATGGAGCCGCTGAGCTTGCGAGCGGTCGGGAACCCCCCGCCGCCTCGGCCGGTCAGGCCCGAGACTTCGACTTGCTTCACGAAGTCCTGCGCCCAATGCTCGGCGTGGCGGTGGGCATCGGGCAGGGGCAGCTCAGCGTGGATCGCCAGGTGCTCCGCGTGATCGAGGCGCCGCCCTCCCTCGGTCCCAGCCAGCAAGCGCAGCTGCGGATTCTGTGTGCCCGGGCTCGTCATGGGCGGCGCTTTGTGCTCGACGAGCCTCGGTGTCGACCAGGAGAGGCCTTGGTCGCAGGTGTTCGGTTGATGATGGCCTTCGAGCGCTTCGGCGGTGCAGTCCGGGCAGGCACTGCCGTGAGGGCGCCGTCAGGTCTCGGATGGGCCCAGAAGCGCCAGGCCAGAGCCACCGCCACGGTACCGACGCACACGAGGCTGAGCAGGATCATCCACGCGAAGCGGAAGTCGGTGCCGATAAGGGCCTCATGGAGCACGGCGATGGGAAAGGCGAGATAGGAGATCCAGTGGATCGCCCTCCACGCCGAGTGGCTGAGCTTCTGCTTCACGAGGCTCGAGATGGTGATGGCTAGGAGGAGGTCGAATGCCACGGCTCCCAGCGCAACCTTGAGGGGCTTGTACTGCGACGCGAATGGCACCAGAACAGCCAGCGGGCTCACGTTGACATAGGTGTCGAGCAGCGTGGTGATGATGTGGAGGGCGATGAAGACCATGGCGATCAGCGAGATTCTTCGGTGAATCTCGGCGACGGCGAAGCGAGGAACCGTGCCTCCGCCGACACGAGTGGCCGTCATGATGCCTCCCACCATCACCGCGGTGAGCAGGAGGAGGCTCACGATGCCCGAGGCACGAGTCGTGTACCAGAGCAGCGATGAGGAGGTTGCGATCATCGGTGCTCATCCTGACCCGTGGGTTCTGGCCATCCTCCGATGCGCTCAACGGAGCCGTCAGGCCGGACCAGACGTGCCGCTATCGAGCGCTGTGGCAGCTCGAAGAGCGCGTCCTGCCCCCAGACCAGGGCGGCGGTCGACAGACTGTTGGCCATGGCGCAGGTGCTGGCCGCCACGGTGACCATGGACCAGATTCTGGTCGCCGGCCACCCGGTGGCGGGATCGATGACATGGTGAGCCACGAGATCGCCGACCCTCCATGTGCGCACGGCGGTCGATGAGCTGGCGATGGCGCCAGCCGTCACGCTGATGACCTCGTCAACCGCGTCGATGCGCCCCGATCGGGCCTCGGTGGTGATCCCGATCTTCCAGCCGTCGGTCGGTGCCTCACCAGCTGTCCGCAGATCTCCTCCGAGGTCGACGAGGACACCCGTCCTGAGTGATCCGGCGATTGCGATGGCAGCACGGTCGGCAGCGCGAGCCTTGGCAGTGGCTCCGAGGTCGAGATGCACTCCCAACGGCAGATCGACGGTCATGGCGGCGGGATCGACGATGATCCCCGAGGTTCCGGGGGCTGGGGTGGTCGCGGAGATCGTGCTTGAGTCCTCGACGTCGTCGAAGTCGCGGTCGTAGCCCAAGGCGATCAGGGCGTCAGCCACGGTCGGGTCGCATGCTCCGGCTGTCTCGGCGTCGGCATCGAGGGCGCAGACGATCAGGTCGAGCAACACCGGACTCACCTCGATGGCACCTTGGCCGGCCCGTCGGTTCAGCTCAAGGATCTCGGTGCCATCACGGAATCGGCTGGCTGCCTGCTCGATCAGCTCCAGCTCGAGATCAAGCTGAAGCCGCGCCTCGGCGATCTTCGCTGGATCCGTCACTCCGAGCACGGCGGATGTCCCCCAGATGGAGAATCGATCAAACACAGGGGCCGAGGCGGAAGCAGCACCCGCCGTCGTCATGATCCTCCGCTAGACGCCTGTGGCTGGCCGCCGTAGCTCGGCTGAGGGGCATAGTTTGGCTGGCTGCCCTGCTGGGCATAGGGGTCGCCATACTGCTGCTGGTACCCGTCGTCCTGCTGCTGTTGGAGCTGGAGTTGCTGCTGGTACTGGCTGTTCGACGATGTGCCTGGGGTTATCGAGGTGCCGGCGGTCTTGCCGGCATAGGCATGACTGACGAAGAAGGCCATCGATCCTGTCCCGACGATGGCGGCAGCAGCGACGAGACCGGTGGCGGATCGGATGATGGCTTGGCCGGCGTATCGGCTGTGGGGCGGGTGGCGCTTCAACATGAGTCCTTGCTCTCCCTGGCAGTTTGGCCCAGACGGATAAGGACCGCACTGCGTTAATGGTAAGAACCGCTGAAGAATTAGTCGATGGTGGGGATTTCGAGGCGCATGAGGGTCCCTCCGCCGTCACCAGCGGCCACGGCAACCGACCCTCCCTCCTCGCGTGCCACTTGGGCGACGATAGCCAGACCCAGACCGGACCCCGGGAGCGACCTAGCCGCAGGAGCCCGGTAGAAGCGGTCGAAGATCTTGGGCATGTCTTCGGGATCGATGCCTGGTCCTTGGTCAGCCACAGTGATCACGCCAGCGGCGAGAGACACATGCACCGTCCCGCCCTCCGGACTCCACTTGATGGCGTTGTCGAGCAGGTTGCCGATAGCTCGAGCCAGGCGATCCCGGTGCGAACGGACTGTGCAGGGACTCAGCTCGCTGGTGATCTCGATCGATCGGGTGCGGCCATGGGTGGCATCGATGGCGATGAGGTCGTCGACGAGTTCGTCGAGTCGGAACACGGTGGCGGGGGCCACCTGACTCTCGCCACGGGCCAGCTCGGTGAGGTCGCGGATCAGGGTGGTCAATTCGCTGATTTGGGTGAGCATGTCGGCGATGATCTGCTCGCGCGTCTCTGGGTCTATGGCGTCGATTTGCCGCATGATCTCGGTGTTGGTGCGCAGGCTTGTCAAGGGGGTCCGCAGCTCGTGGCTGGCATCGAGGACGAGCTGTCGCTGCTGATCATCGGAGCGCTCGAGAGCAGTGAAGAGATGGTTGAAGGCTGAGCGAAGCCGGCCAAGCTCGTCGGCACGCCCTTCTTCGAGGCGCAGGGACATGTCGGTCGTCTCGGCCAGGGCCTCGACGGCATCGGTGACGCTGTTGAGTGGACGCAGCGCAGTGCGGGCGACGACAAAACCGAGCAATGCGGCGATGATGACGCCGCCGAGGGCCACGAGCAGAAGTGTGAGACCCAACTCGCCGAGCTGGTGGTTCACGCCGCTCAGCGGCACGAAGAGCTGGAGGGCAGCTCGGGTGGTCCCGATCGCGGGAAGGTGCTCGCCACCCACTTGGATCCCCGTCTGGACGGGGACGATGAGCTCTCGGAACTCAGTGCCATCGATCAAGGCGCTGGTGAAGGTCTGGGTGTGGCCACCTCTCGCCACGGTGCGGACCAGGCCGTCGACGGGGAGCCGGCCAGCGGGTGATTGGGCAATGATTGTCCCATCGGCGGAGACGACCTGGGCGAGCGTGCCCCCGGAGTCGTTGGTGTCGATAAACGGATGACTGAGCGTGGTCCGGGCGGCTTGGACGAGGGTGTCATCGGTGGAGGACACCAGCGCGTGACGAGCCACGATGAAGGACGCCCCAGCAGCAAGGATCACGGCGATTGCGACAGCTACCGCTGAGGCCATGGCGATGCGAGTTCGGAAGGTCACTGCTCTTTGAGGACGTAGCCGACGCCCCGGACGGTCTGGAGGAGTCGGTCCTCGCCCTCCTCTTCGGTCTTGCGTCGGAGGTAGCCGATGTAGACGGCGAGCGAGTTGGTGCCCGAGTCGAAGTCGTAGCCCCAGACCTGATCGAGGATGAGGTCCCGGGTGAGCACCTGACGGGGGTGCAGCAAGAACAGCTCAAGCAGATCGAATTCGATCTTGGTGAGCGGGATGATCCGATCACCTCGACGGGCCTCCCGGGTAGAGAGGTCGAGCGTGAGGTCCTCGAACCGAAGGACTTGGTCGTCGGTGACGGGCGCCCGCCGCCGGAGCAGGGCGCGCAGTCGGGCGAAGAGCTCAGCGAGGTCGAAGGGCTTCACCAGATAGTCATCGGCACCCGCATCAAGGCCAGCGACGCGATCTCCAACTGCATCGCGAGCGGTGAGCATGAGGACTGGGGTCCGATCGCCGAGTGTGCGAAGTCGACGGCACACCTCGAGGCCGTCGATGTCGGGGAGTTGCAGGTCGAGGACGATTGCATCGGGGGCCGCCTGGGTAAGCGAGCGGACAGCCTCGGTTCCGTCGGCGGCAAGGTCGACGTCATAGCCCTCAAGGACGAGGGCGCGCTTGAGCGAGTCCCGCACGGCCTTGTCATCATCAACCACCAAGATGCGCATCAGATCTCCTCTTCGCTCGTCGACACTACCGACGGGTATCGCCCCGAGCTGTCCGACGCCCTAGGAGCCACCGGTGACGGCCTGGGCCCGGGTGCTCGACGCGCTGATCGATGACGGGGCAGCCGAGGAGGAGGTTGCTTGTGCGGCTGTGACGGGGGAACCCGATGCTGCACCGGCGGTCGACGGCGTCGAGGCGATCGATCCGGTCCCGCTCGCACCCGTCGTGATGGAGGTGGCAGGGGCGCTCGACCCTGACGTGCTCACGGCTGACGACGCAGCGGTCTGCACTGCCTGTTGGCCCATGAAGCCCACGAGTCCGAGTGTTCCGACGCTGGCCAGGATCCCGGCGGCCACAGTGGCACTCGAGATGCCTCGCCGAGCGGCATTGCGGGCGGCGATGGCAGTACCGAGGCGGGGGGGAGCAACACGGGCTGCGTCGGTACGGTTGGAGCGGGCGTCGTTGTTCATGCACCTATCGTGCCTAATGTGGGTAAGCCGATCTGGAGATCTCCTTAAGGACGGCAGAAGAATCTCGACAGGCCATCTGGCCTCGTCGATGCCATGGCGAGTAGTTCAATTGGCAGAACGACGGACTTTGGATCCGTAGGTTGGAGGTTCGAACCCTCCCTCGCCAGCCAGAAGTGTCACGAGATGAAGCTGGAGAGCAACTCAGCCAGCACGAGCGGCTGGTCGCCCTGCACCGAATGCCCAGCACCCTCAACTCGCTCGATCCGTGCGGTCGGCTGAAGCTCGAGAAGCCTCGCTTCGTCGGCATCGTCCACCACGGATCCGGCGGCCATGCCGCGCACGAGCATCAACGGGACGTCGAGGCGGGCGACCGCTCCCCAGAGGTCGCTGGCCGGTGGAGCCGAGACCTTCCCGTCGCCGAGTGCTCGGTGCCGTGCCCATCGCCAGACCCAGGTGCCGTCATCGAGCTCTACAGCATTGTGCAGGATCCCTCGACGCAGACTCGTGACTGAGCGCGTGGGGTTGAAGGCGATGGTCCGCTCGAGCAGGTCGTCGAAGCTTGCGAAGCCTGGGGGGCCGTTGATGAAGTCGGTGATGTGCGACGACTTCTCCCCGGTGACTCCTGGCGTGATGTCAATCAGGATGAGTCGCTCGACAAGGTGGGGATGACGGTCGGCGACATTGAGCGCCACGAGCCCACCGAGCGACATCCCGACGAGTGCCACGGGGGGAGTGCAGAGGTCAGTGATGGCTGCCGCGATGTCGTCAGCCTGAGAGGACGGGTCGATCCCTGCGGAGGCTGGACCATCGGAGTGGCCATGCCCCGGGAGGTCAAGCGCCGCGAGGTCCTGCGCCATGGCCAACGCCACGGTGTCGTAGGTGTGGGCGTTCTGGGCGCCTCCGTGCAGCAGGACCACTCTCGGCGGCTCGTCGCCCCAGAGCAGGCCGCTGATTGACCGGCCATCCTCCTGGGTGGCCGCTGCTCGTCGGACCACGAGAGAGGCATCGAGGTCCAAGCCCCACTCCTCGGCGTTCTCGTGGAAGAGGCCTAGTTCGTCGTACTCGATGTCACCCACGTGTCGAACCCTAGACCGCACCTCGGCTGCTAGAGATGGAGCCGTGACCTCCGAGCTGAGCGCCATCGTCCTTGCTGCCGGGGAGGGATCCCGGATGCGATCGGCACTGCCCAAGCCACTCCATCGGATCTGTGGTCGACCATTGGTCCTTCACGTGATCGATGCGCTGGCCGAGCTTGATGTGGACCGGGTCGTTGTCGTCATCGGCCACGAGGCCGAGGCGGTTCGGACTGCGGTTGAGGCTGGTGCGCCGGACGGGGTGAGTATCGAGTTCGCGCTTCAGGCTGAGCAGCGTGGCACGGGAGACGCGGTGTCGGTCGGCCTCGGCGCGCTCGCTGAGCAGCCAGTCGATGACCAGGGCGATCTGATCGTTCTCCCCGGCGACACTCCGCTGCTGCGAGCGTCGACCTTGGCACACCTCGTGGAGGTTCATCGCTCACACGAAGCGGGGGCCACATTGCTCACCGCTCGAATCGCCGACCCGACGGGCTACGGGCGCGTGCTCCGAGGCCGAGGCGAATCCGTGATCGGGATCGTCGAGCATGGCGATGCGACCAGTGAGCAGCGAGCCATCGACGAGGTGAACACTTCGATCTATTGCTTCCGCCGCTCACCCCTCGCCCCAGTTCTACGTCGGCTGTCACCGCAGAATGCTCAAGGCGAGTACTACCTGACCGATGCGGTGGCTGTCCTCCATGATGCTGGCTACCCAACCGTGGCTGTGATGGCATCGGATGCGATGGAGGCGGCGGGAGTGAACGATCGCGTTCAGCTCGCTGAGGCCGAGGCGGCGATGCGCAAGCGGATCAATGAGCGCTGGATGGCCTCGGGTGTGACCATGCGCGATTCGGCCACGACCTACATCGACATCGACGTGCTCCTCGACCCTGATGTCGAGCTGCTCGCTGGCGTGGCGCTGAGTGGCGGGACCACGGTGGGGTCGGGCGCGGTGATTGGTCCCGACTGCTCCATCGACGACTGTCAGGTCGGGAGTCGAGCCCGCATCGAGCGGACGACGGCTCATCGAGCGGTCATTGGTGCCGGGGCCACGGTGGGTCCATGGGTGCTTGTGCCTGAGGGGACCTCCATCGCTGCGGGCGCGTACGTGGGCCCCTCGCTGCCCGACGGCGGCGAGTGACCTTTCGCCGGGGAAGCGCCGGCGCGGTAGCGTGCGAGTCGTGGAGGTCATCCCAACTCGTCGTCTCACCCTCATCTCAGGTCGCTCGCACCCTGCGCTCAGCCAGTCGATCGCCGATCACCTCGGTGTCGAACTGACCGGAGCCAACCTCCGAGAGTTCGCCAATGGCGAGATCCACTGCCGCTACGAAGAGTCGATTCGCGGCTCCGACGTCTTCATCGTCCAGACCCATTGCGGGCCGGTGAACGGGACGCTCATGGAGCAGATGATCATGATCGACGCCGCCAAGCGGGCGTCGGCCAAGCGCATCACGGCCGTCGTCCCCTACTACGGCTATGCCCGGCAGGACCGGAAGGCCACTGGTCGTGAGCCGATCACCGCCAAGCTCGTGGCCGACATGTTCCAGGCTGCCGGAGCGGACCGGGTGGTCTCGGTGGATCTGCATTCTGGACAGATCCAGGGGTTCTTCGATATGCCCTTCGACCACCTGACCGCGGCACCGGTGCTCGAGAACTATCTGCGCGACAACGTCGGCGGGGACTTCGTCGTCGTGGCCCCCGATGCCGGTCGGGTCAAGGTGGCGGAGCGCTATGCCCAGCACCTCGGTGCCGACCTGGCCTTGGTGCACAAAACCCGGCCGCGTGGCACCGTGAACACGGTCGAGGCGCTGCACGTGGTTGGCGAGGTCGAGGGACGCCACTGCGTGATCATCGACGACATGATCGACACCGCAGGCACGATCTGTGCCGCCGCCGCACTGCTCGAGAGCTATGGCGCCAAGGAGATCTGGGCGATGGCCACCCATGCGGTGCTGTCCGACCCTGCGATGGAGCGCCTCAGTGCCGCACCCTTCACACGTGTGGTGGTCACCGACACGCTGCCGATCCTGGCACCCGAGCGACTCGAGAAGATCGAGGTTCTGTCGGTGGCGAAGATCATTGCCGACGCCATCGATGCGGTGTTCGAGGACACCTCAGTCTCCGAGATCTTCGGCGGCGAGAACCTCGCCTGACCTCCGGTTGGAGGTTCCCCTCGGTTCGGGGATAAGATAAGCATCCCGCCACGGGCTGTCCCCGTTGGCGCAATCGAACTTCCCCAAGGAGTCACGTCATGTCCGAGATCACCCTCACCGCCGAGGTAGGCCGCCCTCTGGGCTCCAGCGCGACCCGTCGCCTCCGCCGCGAAGGGAAGATCCCCGGCGTCGTCTATGGCCACGGCCATGATCCCGTCCCGGTGGCCATCGAGCGATCGGCGCTGCGCGTCGCCCTCAATGGTGAGTCGGGGACCAACCAGTTGCTCGAGCTCGACACGGGTGCCGACAAGCTCCTCGTGCTGGCCAAGGTGCTGCAGCGTCACCCCGTGCGTGGAACCCTCCAGCACGTTGACTTCCAAATCACGAGCCGTGACGAGACCGTTACCGTCGAGGTCGCGATCAACCTCATCGGTGACGCCGTCGAGGTGAGGCACGCCGACGGTGCGATCGACCAGCAGCTCTTCAGCGTCTCGGTCAGTGCTCGCCCGGGTGCCATCCCGACCTCCCTCGACCTCGACATCTCGGGCATGGTCCCCGGCGACGTCCTGCGCGTGTCGGACCTCCCGCTTCCCGACGGCGTCGTGGCCGACACCGAAGCCGAGGCGGCCATCGCCATCGCCCACGTGGGTCGCACCAGCGGCTCGATCACCGCTGAGGGTGATGAGGGTGCTGAAGGTGACGCCGAGGCCTCCGAAGAGTCCTGAGGTCCCCCATGGCCTGGCGCCGAGGCGGCGCACGGGAGCGGCGTGGAACTCCTGCGGAGCTGTTGCTCGTCGGGCTGGCTAATCCAGGGGAGCAGTATGCCCGGACCCGGCACAACATCGGTGGCGATGCTGTCGAGGTGCTCGCCGGTCGCCACGGGGCGACGCTCAAGGTTGAGCCACGGCAGCGAGCCCGGCTCGCTGAGCTGACCATCGCCGGCCATCGCGTGGCACTAGCCGTGCCGACCACCTTTATGAATGAGTCAGGTGCCGCCCTCCCCGGACTCCTTGAGCGCACCGGGGTTCACGCACCGGGGGGCGTTGTGGTCATCCACGATGAGCTCGACCTCGAGCCGGGACGGCTGCAGCTGAAGGTGGGCGGAGGACTCGCCGGTCACAACGGCCTCAAGTCAATCGCCGCCACCTTGTCGACTCAGGACTTCCTCCGCCTGCGGATCGGGATCGGGCGACCACCATCTCGAGAGGCCGGAGCGAAGTGGGTGCTCTCTCGTCCGGGCAAGACTGACGCCGACGTCTTGGCGATTGCTGCGGAGGAGTCGGCCGATGCGCTCGAGCTTCTGCTCGAGCGAGGTGTCGAGCAGGCCATGAACTCCATCAACGCCCGTGGCTGAGCCCGGTCCCCTCGTCGGTCTCGGCCGCCGGCTCCTCGGTAACGAGGAGATCGATCGGGTTATCGGGGTCGATGGTGCCACCCTGGCGGTGCCGCTTCCCGCACAGGCAATCGTGCTGGCCAGCTTGGCAGAGCGCGAGCGATCGGGGACAACGCTCGTCGTCACGGCCACCCAGGCCGATGCCGAACGACTCCATGGAGACCTGGTGTGCCTGCTCGGCTCAGGCGACGAGCAGGTGGCTCCCGGCTCGGTTGATGGTCCGGCACTGCTACTCCCTGCGTGGGACACCCTGCCGCTCGAGCGGGTGAGCCCCGAGGTCGCTGCCATGGGTCAGCGCTTGGCCGTCCGGTGGCGACTCGCCGGCGAGCGCCCACCGGCCGTGTTGGTGGCACCGGTGCGCGCCCTGCTGCAGCGGCTGACCCCCGAGCCCCTCGGACCGCTCGTCGTCACGCCGGGTGATCGAGTCGATATCGATGAGTTGATCGCAGCTCTGGTCGCGCGCGGGTACCGCCGAGAGCACCAGGTCGAGCACCGCGGCGAGGTAGCGGTGCGCGGCGGGATCATCGACGTCTTCGGGGCGACCGCCTCGGGGCCGGTGCGCATCGACCTCTTCGGTGACGAGGTCGACCGCCTCACCAGCTTCGACGTGGCGGACCAGCGTTCCTCGGACCGCGTCGAAGCCGCGTGGTTCTTCGGGTGTCGCGAGATGGTGATCTCTGATGAGATGGCCACTCGGGCCGAGACGCTTGCCGCTGCCGAACCGTGGACGGCATCGGTGCTCGACCGAGTGGTGTCCGGGGGGTTCTTCGACGGCATGGAGGGCTGGCTTGGTCCGCTGGCCGGTGCCGAGGTGCTGCTGGCCGATGGCCTCGGTGTCGACGACACCGTGGTGCTGATCGAGCCCCGTCGGTTGCGTGACCGGGCGATCGAGCTCGCCGAGGAGGAGCAGGCTCTCGTGGCGGCTCTCGTGACCACCTGGGCCGGTGACGACGAGGCCGTCGAACGTGACCACCTGACGCTTCATGTCGGTTTTGATCGGATGCTGGCCCAGAGCAGCGCTCCGACACTGCTGATGCCTGCGATCGCCGACTCACCGACGACGCCACAAGTGGCAACTCGAGGGATCGAGCAGGTGACCGGTGACGCGATCCGACTCGCTGCGGTGGTCTCGGGGCTGGCCGCCGAGGGTATGACTGTCGTGGCCCTCGGTGCTCAGGAGGCCTCGGCTCGTCGACTGGCCGAGGTCTTGAGCGCCGAGAAGGTCGACACCGAGGTCGTCCGTGTCGCTCCAAGTACCCCCGGAGTGTCGGTGGCGGCCGCAGGGTTGAGCCGAGGGGTGATCCTTCCTTCAGCCCGACTGGCCCTGCTAGCCGAGCCGGACATCACCGGTCGACGCATTCCACACCGGACCGCCCGGCCGCAGCAACGTGCGGCCGAGGGGTTCTTCGATGACCTTGCCGTCGGGAGCTTTGTGGTCCACCGGCAGCACGGAATCGCCCGGTTCAGTGGCGTGACCACCCGGGTGATGGCCGGCGCAACACGCGACTACCTCATCCTCGAGTTCCGGGGCGATGACCGGCTCTATTTGCCGGTCGACCAGATCGACGCCATCACCCCCTACTCGGGCGGAGAATCCCCGAGCCTGTCGAAGATGGGGGGCTCGGACTGGACGAGGACTCGGTCAAAGGCGCGGGCTGCAGCCTCGGAGGTGGCGGAGGAGCTCGTCGAGCTCTATCGCCAGCGACTCGTCGCCCCGGGGCGGGCCTTCCAGCCCGATACGCCTTGGCAGCTCGAGATGGAGGCGGCCTTCTCGTTCTCGCTGACCCCCGACCAGCGTCGGGCGGTCGAGGAGATCAAGTCCGACATGGAGTCCGAGCGGCCGATGGACCGGCTGGTCTGTGCTGATGTCGGTTTCGGCAAGACCGAGATCGCCGTGCGCGCTGCATTTAAGGCAGTGCAGGACGGCTGCCAAGTGGCCATCTTGGTCCCGACCACGCTGCTTGCCAGCCAACACCATCAGACCTTCATCGAGCGCTTCGGCGGCTATCCCATCAACGTGGCCCTTCTGAGCCGCTTCCTGACCGATAGCGAGGCCACTGCTGTCCACGCAGGCCTCGCCGACGGGACGATTGACGTTGTCGTGGGAACCCACCGCCTGTTGTCGGAGCACCTCGAATTCAAGAAGCTCGGTCTGCTCGTGGTGGACGAGGAGCAGCGCTTCGGGGTGTCGCACAAAGAGTCGATCAAGCGGATGTCCGATGGCGTCGACGTCCTCACCCTCACGGCCAGCCCAATCCCGCGGACCCTCGAGATGGCCCTGACGGGCATCAGGGATCTGTCCATGGTGACGACGCCCCCCGTGGATCGCCGGCCGATCTTGACCTATGTGGGCGAGACCGACGATCGGGCCACGGCGGAGGCGATTCGCCGTGAGCTGCTGCGCGAAGGACAGGTCTTCTACGTGCACAACCGAGTGGCCGACATCGATGCCGCTGCCCGCAAGATCCGCCAGCTCGTGCCGGAAGCTCGGGTGGCCGTGGCGCACGGGCAGATGGACGAGGGAACCCTCGAGTCAGTGGTCATGAACTTCGCCGACCGTGAGGCTGACGTCCTCGTGTGCACCACCATCGTCGAGTCCGGCATCGACATGCCCTCGGTCAACACCCTCATCGTCAGCCGGGCTGACCTGCTTGGTCTCGGCCAGCTGCACCAACTGCGCGGTCGGGTGGGCCGGAGCGGTCAGCGGGCGTATGCCTACCTCTTTCACCCGGCGGACATGGTCCTGTCAGAGACGGCGTATGAGCGACTCCGCACCATCGGGGAGAACACCGATCTTGGCTCTGGGTTCAAGATCGCCATGCGAGACCTCGAGATCCGCGGGGCGGGGAATTTGCTCGGTCGCGACCAGTCTGGTCACGTGGCCTCAGTGGGCTACGACCTCTATGTCCAGATGGTGGCCGAGGCGGTGGCCGAAGCACGCGGCGAGCGTCCGCCGCCGCCGGTCTCGCTCTCGATCGACGTCCCCGGCGATGCCCACCTGCCGACGGACTACATCGCACAGGAGGATGCTCGGCTCGAGGCCTACCGTCGCCTCGCGGCCACGGCCACCGACGCCGATGTCGATGATGTGGCCGAGGAGTGGGTCGATCGCTATGGGCCACTTCCCTCGGCCGCCGAGGGTCTCATCGAGCTCGCCCGGCTCCGAGTGGCGTGCATTCGTCTCGGGATCAACGAGCTCTCGGTCATGCCGGCTCGCCCCGGGATCCGGTCGGTACCGCTGGCTCGGATCTCACCCATGGTCCTCCCGGTCTCTGCTCAGATGCGCGCTCGCCGCCTCCTCGGGGATCGTGCCTATGACGAGGCATCGAAGACACTCAAGGTGGAGCTGACGGCGCGACGCAGCGCTCCGAGCGAGCTGCGGAGCCTTCTTGACGAGCTGGTGCCGCCCGAGGATCAGTCGTAGAAGTTGGTAGGAGAGTCTGGCTAGGCTCTGGCATCGTGCATCGCTCCGTCCTCGCCATCGTGTCCGCCATCGTCATCACGGCCGTCGTGGCCATTGGTATCGGCGTTTCCGTCCCGTCGAATGCGGCCGTGGTCAATGGGACTGGGCTGGGCACCTCAGTCGTGCAGTCCGACCTCGAAGCGGTCGCCGGAAACTCGGCCTACCTCTGCTATCTCAACGCCAGCGCCCTTGTGCGATCGAACGGCAACTCGGGCCTCAGCGCAGTGGCGGGAGCTTCGACCGGCACATACTCATCGAACTTCGTCACGCTCTGGACAAATCAGGAGATCACTCGGACGCTGCTCGAGGCCCAGGCGATCTCGGCTGGCCTGCCTGCTCCAAGTGCAGCGGACCTCGCCCAGGCACGCATCGACCTGACGAGCTCGATCGACTCGACGCTGGCCCAGGTCGCAGGCAGTCAGTTCCAGTGCCCGACGGCCGCACAGGCCCTCCTCGCTGGCATGCCGAAGCCCTTCGTCGACCGGCAGGTCGCTGCCCAGGCGCTGAGTGAGGCATTCCTTACTCGATCGGCGGGTATCTCGATCAGCCCGACTGCGGTCAAGGCGTATTACGACGCCAACACGTCGATGTTCGACAAGGTATGCGTCTCGGGAATTCTGTTGAGCTCGAAGGCCAGCGCCGACAGCGTCAAGGCACAGCTCGACGGCGGTGCGGACTTCAGCACCCTGGCCAGTCAAGACTCCATCGACCCTCAGTCCAAGGCTCGAGGTGGCGTCATCGGCTGCTTTGACCCGACCAGCAGTCAGTATCAGGCGGTCCTCACCGACGTGGGGTCCCTTGGCGTTGGAGCAGTGACTGCACCGATGCCCTCGCAGGGTGGCGCCTATGTGTTGCTCACGGTGACCAGCCGGACTCGGACGCCATTCTCCTCCGGCCTCGCCACCATCGTGCGCCGGACCTTGGTCACCAAGGCGGCCACCAGCTCGTCAGAGGCCATCTCTCGGCTCCTGCGCTCTGCGGTGGTGTCGGTAAACCCCCGCTACGGCACGTGGACCGCGACCGCCACCTCGGCTGGCCTCGTCCCGCCCGCCTCACCGGCAGCGGGAAGCATCCCGAACGCCGCAGCGAACCTTCCGCTTGGTTCTTCGACCCCGGCGAGCTCAAGCTCGAACCCCGGAGCAGCATCCAGCGCAGCACAGGGCTGATCCATGGGGCGTCCGCTGGTCGTCGTCGTCGGCCTCGGGCCCAGCGACGAAGATCATCTGTCCCCGGTTGCGAGACGGCATCTGACAGACGAGTCAGCAGTGGCGGTCCTCAGGACGGCTCGCCACCCAGCCGCAGCGGGTCTCGGCCCAATCGAGGCCTATGACTATCTCTACGACGAGGAGGCGAGTTTCGAGGAGGTCTATGAGCACATCGTGGACGATCTCGTCGCCCGGGCGCAGTCGTCAGGACGTGTCGTCTACGGCGTCCCAGGGTCGCCGCTGGTGGCGGAGCGGACCGTCGAGTTGCTTCGAACTCGAGAGGAGATCGCCGTTGAGATCATCGCCTCGCTTTCCTTCGTGGACCTCATCATCGCTGCCTTGGGGATCGATGCAATGACGAGCGAGCTGCGGGTGGTCGACGCCCTCTCGGTGACCGATCGCCTCCGCGGCCCGGGGCCGATCATCCTCGCCCAGTGTCATTCCACCGAGGTGCTCTCGGCCGTCAAGCTGTCGATCGATGCTGACCTCTTTGCTCTGAGGCCCACGGCGGTGATCCTGCACCATCTCGGCCTGGCTGATCAGCAGATCCTCGCGGTCGACATCGATGCGCTCGATCGCTTTCGAGATGCCGACCACCTGACCAGCGTCTATCTTCCCGAGCTGCGGACCGTTGGTCCCGCTGCCGAGGACCTCGTCGACCTCATGGCTCGTCTGCGGGTCGACTGCCCCTGGGACCGCAAGCAGACCCACGGATCTCTGACGCGCCATCTCCTTGAGGAGTCCTACGAGGCCCTCGAGGCACTCGAGCACCTGGCTGCGAGTCTCGAGACCGAGACTGATGAGGAGACGCTGACTGCTGCCTATGACCATGTGGCCGAAGAGCTCGGCGATCTGATCTTCCAGGTTGTCTTCCATGCGCACCTGGCCGCCGAAGACGGCCGATTCGACCTCGCCGCCGTCCTCGACGGGGTGCGAACCAAGCTGATCGGACGACATCCCCATGTCTTCGCATCGGTCGTGGCGGAGACAGCCGATGAGGTGGCGACGAACTGGGAGGCCATCAAGCGAGGGGAGAAGGGTCGCTCCTCGGTCACCGAGGGCATCCCATCGGCGCTGCCGGCGCTCCTGCGCTATGTGAAGTTGCGGCGCAAGGCGACGGCCATCGGCATGGATCCTCCGAGCCTCGATGGGGCACTCTACGAGCTTCGTTCAGCAATCGACGGTCTCAGCGAAGCCGATCTGGCCGTCGCCGATGATGCAGCGTCGGTGGCGAGTGGCGCAGCTGCCGATGCCATCGGCAGCCTGCTTGCCGCCCTTGGTGACCTTGCTACGGCGATTGGGGTTGATCCGGAGACGGCCCTGCGCCGGAGGGCCGATGCGCTGGCGTCTGAGATCATCGACCATGAGTCACGGTGATGGTCTGCGCCGATGCCACGTGCCGGGTTCGCAGCGCAGGTAGCGTTGTCGTGCAGCCGAATCCATCGGGAGGAATAGTTCGTGAGTGAGATTGAGATCGTCATCGGACGACAGGTCCTCGACTCACGAGGCAACCCGACCGTCGAGGCAGAGGTCGTCCTTGATTCTGGGGCTCGTGGCCGTGCGATCTCGCCTTCTGGAGCATCAACCGGCGTCCACGAGGCCACCGAGCTTCGCGATGGGGGCGAAGCTTGGCTCGGCAAGGGCGTGTCTCAGGCTGTCGACAACGTCAACGGGGAGATCGCCGTCGTCCTTGAGGGCTTCGACGCCTTCGATCAGCGCGCGGTCGACCGGGCGATGCTCGAGGCCGATGGAACGTCCAACAAGAGCCGGCTGGGGGCCAATGCCATTTTGGCGGTATCGCTGGCCGTGGCCAAGGCGGCGGCCGACGAGCTTGAGATCCCGCTCTACCGACACATCGGTGGAGCGAACGCCCACGTCCTCCCGGTCCCGATGATGAACGTGATCAACGGCGGAGCCCACGCGCTCAACTCGATCGACTTCCAGGAGTACATGTTCATGCCTGTCGGGGCGAGCTCCTTCAGCGAGGCCCTGCGATGGGGGACCG
>Ga0194055_10000891_pt1 | contig 24203 bp, 21 predicted proteins | sample SepL449m_MetaG_FD_155482 | JGI IMG/M metagenome (GOLD analysis project Ga0194055, IMG submission 155482) | Anoxic zone freshwater microbial communities from boreal shield lake in IISD Experimental Lakes Area, Ontario, Canada - Sep2016-L442-9m | ecosystem: Environmental > Aquatic > Freshwater >... | reverse complement strand
TCGAAAGGACGTGGGGGTTCAAGTCCCCCCTCGCGCACCAATTGCAATTACTTGCGACAGGCAACCGCAGGTGAAATCGCCAGGTTTGGTGAAACGGAGATCTCATTCGGTGAGCCGGTCTTTCGTTTCAATGTGCAGAGAGCATCATTTCCTGTGGTAGCGCCAAGATAAGTGTCTGTCGCATATACGGCATCATGAATATCAAGAATTACCGGTGCAATCATTGTCTCTAGGTAAGGGTTTAGTTGAATCAACAAGTTTGGATGTTGTCGAAGTTCAGCTGACTTAGCAGCCTGCTCAAGTTCCATTGTTGGAACTTGGTAGTTGTCTTTGTACATCAGACGTGATTCATATCCGTTGTACGAAAGTAAACCAGCCAGCAGTAGTACAGGAAGTCCAAAGACCACTTTTGTATTCAATTCAAATCGCTTTGGTAGTTGTCTCATCGCTTGATACACCGAGATCAATCCGAATAGGGATATCAAAGGTTGCGTAGTGACAAGAAACTTCCATGACTGATATGTGCTACTTCCAATTTTCACTGAAAGAACCAAGTAGGAGAAAAGTATTACCGCAAGGATCATGACTCCAGATAATTCTTGAGAACGACGGCGCACTGGATTCACCACTAAATATAGACAACTAGCAATCAGTAACCCCAGCATCAAGAATGCAATCAGCCGAAACTGGAACCCTTGAGCTGCATTCGGAATACCAAACCATGTAGAAAAATCACGCGTAGACATAGACCAACCGGTTACTCCTGGTTTTGAGTACCACTTGATGTTTCCCCAGATAACGGTCCAACGACCTTTCACAATCACAATTCCGATTACAAGTGAAACTAAGAAAAGAACAATTGGTCGTAGTTGATCTTTGATCAATCGCGTGGAGGCCAATTCGGAAATAGCTAACGCAAATGCCACTGTGAGCAACACGATCAAGGCTGAGACAGACCCAGCTGGGTATGTAACGAGCGATGTAACGGTCGCAACAAACACCGCTACAGCTCCAATCCATTTTTGCTTCCAGATCAGAATGACTCCATAGACAGCAAACACAAGACAGAGGCGACTAATTGCTTGGCTCAGGAAATAATTTTGTTGTGCGAGGCGACTAAACGGCAACCACATCGCCAACAATGCAGCAAGCAATGAAACAGTTCGAGAAGAAATAAACAGCTGCGTGATGTGATACAGCAAGATCGCAGTGACTGCGACAATAAGGAGCATTGCAATATTTGTAGAACGCCAAGTTGGCAATCCGGTCAAACGAGAAAGCCAGGCAACCCATGATGCTGCACCAGCTACCTCAAAGTTGGCCATTGCTCCTGCTTGGTAACTGACTACGCGACCAAATTCAGCGAAGCCACGATGTTGAAAGTTGTCACCACTAATGATGTAAATCGCAAGGTCGTTGTTGGTGTTTGAAAATGGAGCGCCGTGCCTTATCGAACCGTTGGTCAAATATGGGAATGCGACCGGAACAACAGACCCAACAATCAATGCAGCGTGGATTCCAAGCTCCCTAAGACTTTGCAACCATTGGATTGGAGCATTCTTTGTAGGTCTCGCAATGAATGCACAAGTAATGACCCCCAAAATCCACAAAATCCGGGAATTCCAAGGAGTCCAAAGAATCTCTTGATGAGCCATCAATACGCCAATAGGGATGGATGAAATAGCCAAAGAAACAGAGATAACGGCAGGTATTTGTGCATTTTCTGGCCCCTTCAGACCAACAATCCCAATAGGAAGCAGTATCAACAAGGCGAGGAAAAGGTCGTGCATGATTAATCTATGCCCACGTTTGATTTGAAAGGGTTGAGTGACAATTGATGAGACTCAATGTAGTTCGCTCCCCTATTTGGACAAACGCATAACGAGACATCGCCAAATTGAGTGTCTCAAGCAAAGTGAAATCAACCTAAATAAGTTGGTGAGGTATTGTCATCGGTCCTTGGGCAACTATCATCGGTCAAGTGAAAGTAGTACTTCTGGCCGGCGGCCTCGGCACACGTATGCGTGAGGAAACTGAGTACAAGCCGAAGCCAATGGCAAGCCAGTTCTCTGGCACCTTATGAAATCGTTTGCCGCCCACGGGCATACCGCAGCTTGGGCTTCAGAGAGTCTTGAAGTCGAAAGCTTTGAACAGATTCTTCGCTGGCTCGGTGATTCCGAATGGGCAGATCAATGACGGTAAGCATTTGGTACGCAGGTTGTAGTAATCCGAAGTCTTTCCAGGGGGCAGAGTGCGATAAATGGGGACTTCCAGGATGAAGATAGCGTTCTAAGTGCACCTGGAGGTCTTTGTTTACGGTTGATTCGTCTTCAAGTCCCCCCTCGCGCACCAAAGAATGAACAGACTTCGGTCACGAGTCTGATTTATGGCGATGACCCGTGATTCCGTTCAGCCTCTAAGGGCGAGAGTGATGTGAGTATTGCCCGCGAAGTTTTGCGGCCATCAACATTTCCAATATCGAAAGGTCTCGCAGGCACATACCTTTCACACGCCTCGTTAACAATTCTCTTGTTCAACCATTTGGTTGACATTGGGCACTCTAATTGTGCCCTCATATTCGAGTAAGTCCTGGGTTAAAGGGCACGCATCATTGATGCTTTCTCTATGAAACCTGGTCCTCAGGACTCTTCTTTGCGACAACCATCAACGTCAAGCCATATGGCAGAGGTACAAACAGAGAAATCTTGGCTTCAATTTTCAAAATAAATGCGGATAGAGAATCAACCAATTTACTTGGGGCAAGTTGATCGCTAATCTCTTCTACAGACTTGCGACCCCGCCTTAACTTATATGGAAGTGCTCGTGTCACCCATGCAAGTGGTACCAGGCTCAGAAACAAATATTCCTCTAGTTCCGGCACAAACCCATTTTGCGCTAACAACTGACGCATACCTCTTTTAGAAAAGCGTCGTTGATGTCCCAAGGTTTCATCAAGTGAACCCCACAACCATTGACCAACCGGAACTGTTAGATAAAGCCGGCCGTCTGCCTCGAGAGTCCTATGCATTTCTCTCAGCACCTCGTTTGCATCTGGCAAATGCTCGAGTACGTCAAAAGTTCCATAATTGGGCACGCACTTGTCAGGAAAGTTGGCATCATTCAAAAAACTAGCGAGTGCAGGTACTCCATTTTTTGCGATCGTCATAGCCCCGCTTAAATGAGGTTCAATAGCAAACACAGAAAAATTGTCTTGAGCCAAACCGATACATACGGCTCCTCCTCCTGCTCCAACTTCAACAAGTTGATTTGCATTGTTTATCTTCAGTGCTCTTTCGATTGCCGCCAGCCTGGCTTTTGCCCAAAAACCTTGATTCTCAGTGTCGGTGTTACCAAACGCATCTGATGGATAGGAAATCTCTTTGGGACCTGACGGGAAAGAGATCTGATACAAATTGCTGAAGTCTGGTGCCTGATGGAACAACTCCGGTATTTCTTCTACCCTCATATACAAATCCTACATAACTACTAATGCAAGATATGATGATAAATTGAACCAAAGCCAATTCGGCGCAACAGTGATCTAGAAGTGCTTGATAAAACTCGCAGATTGGGCAATTGAAATAACTCCGAAAGTGACATATGCGGATGTGGCCGAAGAAGTAATAGAAGTGAAAGTCACGTAATTATGTCTAGACAAGAAAACTTTGCTGAGAATAGGGTGTCCATAGTAATTCCTGTTTTCAATAATGCAGAGTCTCTTTCGATTCTATTGGAAAGAATCCTCGAGCAATTTGAACCATATAAAAGGCAAAGCTTAGAAATAGTTTTCGTCGATGATGGTTCAACAGATTCCTCGTGGTCTCTTATCGAGCAATTTAAGGTCAACTATCCGAACACGATTGTGGCCCTAAAGCTTTCAAGAAACTTTGGGCAGTTAGCAGCCATGATTGCTGGATGGGACTCGGCAAGCGGGGATGCGATAATCAATATCTCCGCCGATTTGCAGGACCCTCCTGAAATAATTAGAGATTTGATTGATGAATGGATTAACGGTTCAGATCTAGTTATTGGCATTCGTAAAAATCGAAAAGATAAAATAACCTCAAGGTTCACTAGCGCGTTAGCGCACATGGTAGTCAAGAGTTCTTACCCTGACATGCCTGATACCTGGTTTGATCTCACCCTCATGAGTCGACGAGTCATGGATGTAGTTACTTCAATGAAAGGAAGATTCAGATTTTCACAAGGCGATATGCTTTACGCAGGATTCAAAAAGTCATTCGTTCCATATACCCGAGCCAAAAGACCATTCGGTAAAAGCGGATACAACTTTTGGAAAAGAGTGAAGAATTTTACAGACACAGTATTAGATTCTTCGTATCTTTTGATTCAGTTCTTTATAAGACTCGGAATAGTTTTTTCACTTGCATCAATCTTCTATGCAGCATGGATTATCATTGCGCGGCTTCTGAATTGGATTCCATCCACTGGATGGGCCCCGCTCATGATTGTGCTACTCATAACTTCCGGGATAATGATGATCATGCTCGGTATCATCGCAGAATATCTCTGGCGGATTTACGACAGTACGCGCAACAAACCTGTTTATGTCATTGAAATGAAAATATAGGACCATTTAACGCTGAAGTACTACAAAAAGCGACGCCGACAAGTTTGGAAATTCACGTGCCAGTTGATCGCATCCTTGTACGTATTCGTGAGAAATGATTCCCTTTTCGAGGGCTTCATCAAACTGACTATTTGAAAGTGGCTTGACAATAACACCACCAGATTCAACAACTTTCAGACCAGATTGTCGAATATCGCTCAACAGTTCATCCATACAGTAAGTCCTGCGGTGGCCATGTTCGTACTCGCCAGACGTGACCGCTCGATTGCTTTCTATCAAGCCCATCCGAACTGCTATTTGTCGCGAGAGAGCTTCAGCGTTAGGAACTGCAACGACCATTCTTCCATTCTCCGTGAGCCAACTTCCGATCTTCTTCAGTGCGGCTACTGGGTCTTCTAAATGTTCAAGGGTATGCACTAAAAAAATATTCTGGAATTTTTCACTGACTACGACGTTCTCAATTGTGTTTTGAATCAAAGCAACATCTTTTCCAAAGCGCTTACCGAGATGTTCACACAGTGCCTCTGATCCCTCCAAGACAGTCAGTTTTGAAAATAATTGAAGAATTTGTGCTGTCATATCACCCATGTAGGCGCCAACCTCGAGTGTTGGGGAATCCCGCTCAAGATAAGTTGACACCCGTTGCAAAAGAAAATCTCGAATAGTCCAGTCAAAGTTGTATGCGTACTGTCTCTCGTCGTTGTCAGTAAATTCTTCGTTGTAGTTTCGCTTATTGTTCATATTTCTCCTTGAAGCCCTTGAAAACATAATTCATTTTCATTACTCCATCCTCGGCCAGCGATGATCGCCGAAAACCAACCTTTTCGTACAGCAAGATGACTGCATTCGCATGATTATGGACTTCAAGATCAATCCTTGAAATGTTAGAAGAGCCACAAAACTCAATGACTTCCGACAGTAAATCATATCCGATTCCCATATTCCTAAAACCAGGAATTGTGCTAACTGATGTAATGAATGCTTCACTAAGTTCTGCATTTCGATAAACGGCTACCAGACCTACTAATTGCTCCCCAAACCAAGCCTCAAAAGTGACTGCAAATTCGTCAATTTTTTTTGAGTATTCATCGATATCAACTCGACTTGAGAGAACAGGTATGAATTGAAGATCACATATTCGAAGGTGCTGAGCGATTTCTTGCAGATTCGCACAGTCACGTGAATGTCTTATTTCGTCCATTGCGCTAGGCCAAATCCAAATTTTCCAAATTCGTTGCCGTTGTACAATATGAAATCTGATTCACCAAGAGTAAACCAACTTGGGTAGCAGCGCATCTGAGAATCAAAGTCCTGCAGAGGAAAATCAACTTGCTGGTCATCCCGATTCCAGGTGTTGCCATCCACAGAGGAAGCGAATCCCAAATTGTAACTAGCGTTACCAGGTATACGAAAACCACGGTGTGGGCGGTAACAAAAGATCATTTCAAATCTACCTGCCTTGTGTCGGACGCTTGGCAACGCCTGTGCTTCTTTCGGGCCCAGCACATCTGGTACAGAAGCTTGACCTTTAGATTCGACCCATTGACGTCCGTCTAGTGATTCAGCTTTTCCAATTTTGTAAACACGTTGCGGATCTTCACTATCAAGTGATTCATCCCATTCTGTACCGAATAGGTACCACATTTTCCAGTTTGATTCATCCCGCACTACCCAGGGGTCACATACTAAGTACGGTTCGTACAAAGACGCCGTTAATACCGGGCCATCACCAACTCGCACGAAACTCAAACCTTGATCGAAGCTTTGCAATAATCCGATACCAGTCTCGACGTCTACCGATTGCCTTCTGCTCCAACCTGTCGAATATGCAAGAAACAGTCCGTCACTTAGATGAGGATGAAATGGGAAAATTCCATGTTCATCAAATGAGCCAAGTATGGGAGGGGCAATTTTGACCAGTTGAGGTGATTCCAATACGTGCTGCAGGTCATGTGTGTAATCCACAAAGGCAGGATGACTAATCCAGGTAGTTGGCGAATCACGCAGACGTGTACAGAAAAATACACGGATACGATCTCCCAAGTTCACAGGTTGAGGAGACTGTGCAAACAAAATCTCATTACCGGCAATTTTGTAATCAGAACACCTAAAAATTAGACCCCTGTTACTCCACGTCATAATTTGGGCTCACTTTTTGGAAATCCAACTATTCTGCTAATCCCGAAGCCGTCACGACCAACACCATTTCCCAAATACATCATGTACCACTTGTCATGAATTTGAACTACATGCGGATAAGCAATCATGTCTTCTTCCCAACTATTGGGTACTGGACCATAATTGATCATTGAATCATCGCGATTCCAATTTAGAAGATCCCGACTCGAAGCGTAACCCAAACGGTAACTTCCAGAATTTCCACGGTAATTGAGGGTCTTGCGAAAACAAAAAAACATATGGTACTTATCGCCATGCCAGAATACGTCTGGACTTGCTTGAGCTTCATCGTCTTCGTCAAGTGGGATAATCAAGTCACGGTCTTCCTTAACCCATGACAAACCGTCATTGGATGTAGCCATACGGATTCGATAGACGGGCTCAGCTAATAAATCAGTCTGAATCCACTTTTTGCCCGCAATGTAGAACAAGAATAAGCGATCATCAAAGATACGAATCTTGGGACCACTGATAATGAAGGGCTCATTTATTGATGCTGAAATAATCGGGCCTGACCCTAGACGCTTAAATGTTTTACCGTCATCAAAACTCTCGGAAATACCTACAGCTACCGCGAAAGGCACGCTTACTGGACGGGTCCATCCGCCGTGAAAACCCAAAAGCCTTTCACCAAAACGCACAACAGAAAATGGATATGTGCCAAACTCATCGAATGTTCCACGTTCTCCGAGTGGCATGATAGGGGTTTTCGCAACGCCTACAATTTTCCTGGGGTCTGTTAGGTTTAGATCAACATATCCCGTGTAACTGACGAATCTTCCATTTTTATCTGGGTCAGGACGAGTAGAAAAATAGACCCGCACAAAGTCGTCAAAAATCAACGAAGCCGGGGCTTGAGCAAAGCTGGACATCCAAGTCGGAACGGCGTGTTCCCTTGTCTCGAAAACCAAACCCAATCGTTCAAAGGAAAACATATTTTATTGTGCCTTCACTAAATCAAAGTCATTTTCTAAGGCCATTTTTGTTGCAGCAGCACCACAAAATGCAAGTTGATCAACTATTGAAAGGGCTGGGATGAAATCAAAAACCCCTTGAGAATATGGGGAAAGCTTAGATTTGATGAATGACAATTTTAAACCGCGGCTCTTGAACGATTCAATGTCGTAAAGTTCCATTCCGCCAATCGGATTGATGTATTGCTCAGCGTTGAGTACGCTACAAATCTCGAGAACACGTTGTTGTCCGCGAAGCTCATGGTCAATGTCAAGGTCAGAACTCTTGATAAGTTTGGTAGTCACTCCGATCTGTTGACATACCAGATTGATTGAATTTTCTAAATAAGAAAACAAATCACTTGAGCCGCAAGAAACAATCGGACGCAGCAGTTCAATTGTCTCCTCATAATGTGGTGTTCTTCTCAATGTTTCTTCGAACAATCGAAGTAACTTTGAACGATCAAAGCTTTCGGCTAGCGACCTGTCCTTAATCGATAGGTAATCACTATCCTTTTTCAAATTGAGAGAGAAGAGTCGGACATCTCCATTGAATTGAATCCGATTCCGAGTGATCCATCCCTTTTTGGTGTACTCGATATCATCGTAAAGAACAAAAGTGTCACAATAGTTCAGCAACTGAAAGTATCCGATGTAGGGCAAAAAATACGGTTGCATTATGCCAAGTCGCATTTCAGAATCCTAGTTACTTTCGTCGTTCTGCGCTCTACGCTGAACTATCTTGAAATATCCTTAGATACTAAAGTTTATTTTCGTTACCATAGATGATTGTGGATATAGTGCAACGAATACCAGTGATGAAACCGCTACTGCCGACAGCCGAAGCAATTTTTCCGTTTTTGAAAAAAATTGATGACAGTCGTATGTACTCAAACTTTGGCCCGGTCGAACACGAATTAACTCAACGGCTGGCAAATTATTTCAACGTTGATTTTGAAAACGTACTTCTAGTTGCATCAGGGACACTGGCTCTCCAGGCAGCCGTTGCGACGGGTTCCATTACTGGTTCTAGATGGATAGTCCCGAGCTGGACCTTCGTTGCAACGGCTCAAGCCATACTTTTAGCTGGTAGCACAGTTGAGTTTGAGGACGTTGATGTCAATCTATGGTCCCTGAATCCAGATCAGAGCCGAGACGTTGATGGGGTGATGACGGTCGCCCCATTTGGCGGGCAAGTCAGAATTGAGGACTGGATTAGTGAAAGTTCAGAGCGCCCAGTAATCATTGATGCAGCAAGCTGCTTTGATGCATGTCGTGATTTATCATCAGTCCAGCAGAACAATGTCGCTGTGATGGTTAGTCTTCACGCAACAAAATTAGTCACCACTGGTGAAGGTGGGGTTATCGTCGGCCCGCGAGCGTGGATTTCAGAGATGAAGCGTTGGATTAATTTTGGCTTTCTTGGAGATCGTAAAGCAAGTCGAACCGGGACAAATGCAAAGCTTTCTGAGTATCAGGCCGCCATAGGGCTGGCATCTTTGGCTCAGTGGGATAGAGCTAGAGAGGAATGGTCAGTGCGAATCAAAAAACTACGCGACAATTTTGCCGATCAAAATATTTCTGTTCAGCCTGCCGCAGGGCAAGGTTATGTGACCTCTACTCTAGTGGCGCTCTTTAAGACAGCCGCCGAGAAATCTGAAGCAAGATTACGACTCGATGCAAATAACATTGAAAGTCGAGATTGGTGGGGAAGTGGAGTCCACATGGAGCCGGCTTTTGAATCCTCGTTGCTAGTTTCGCCGAGAAATCTAGTTGTCACAGACGATTTGGCTGCCAGAACCCTCGGTGTACCTCTCTATGTAGATATGAGTGCTCAAGATATTGACAGAATTTTGTTTGCCTTATCGTAAAATCCTTCATCTGGCGCCATTCGAAAAAGGTCTTTCGTAGTTAGGTCATTGAAGACTTGCGATTCCAAAAGCTGTTTAGAATTGGTGTTACATGAATAGCCAAACAGACATCCAAGTCCCGTAGCGCATACATAAAGACTTGTTCTAGAGGTTCGTAACTCTAAGGTATTGTATATCATGGTGTGTTGCCAAAGATATGAGGAGCAATGCTGGTGAACATGGTTATTACACATGCGAACGTATTAAAACTCAAGTGCTGTATCCCAGATGAGTAAGAAATATTTTGCAGCGTTACTTAGAGCGTTGTTAATTGCGGGTTTTTTCTATTTTATGTTTGCGAATCCAATCATAAATACTGCACCAACTCGAGACATGGACAGCCTCTCAAGCTTTGCGGACATAAATAGTTCAACAAACTCTTTTATTGAAAGTGCAGCCTCTAGAACATGTGAGCAGGTAAACCTTAAAAAAACGTCAATTAAAATTGAGTCAGAATTTACAATAAATAGATTAAGAAACTGGGATAATGTTTTCCAAACCGACTCACTTAATCAAGGATTGAGACTTGAGATAGATGAAAATGGTATTAGTGCATTGTTGTTACCAATTCGCGAAGATGGCAAGATAGATGGAATAGTTTTTAAAGCAGAAACCATTCGTGTTGGGACAGAAAATAAATTCGTCGCTGTAATTACTCTTACCAATAAGATTCATGTTAGAGCGCAGTTAAATGGAGAACTTCACACCGAAAGCTTTCCGTACTCTGAAATAGGTTGTGGAAACTTGATTTCTGGAGGCGGTTACGATGCAAGCAGAACCCTAGATGGAATCTCGCGAACAGAAATATCCTTAGTTAAAGTTTCTGACAATGAGAAGTTTGGAATCTCGTATACGACTCAGAAGTTATTATCCATAGTCTTGCTCGCATTATTGTTTGTATCTCTTTTAATTGTCTTAACCCGAAGTGACGAGACCATACAATTTGACCCGGATCACGAAAGTTCTTAGCTATGCAGAAAAGTAAGATAAGCCCGAATCTCCCGATTGATCAAACTAGCGAGAGACAAAATTTGAGTGATACTCTGGCAGGGCTTTTGGCAGTTCTCTTGGCAAAGATGATTTCCGTCTGGTACTTTTCATCACGAAATATCAGTAAAGGATTTCCCTTTGACTCTTTTCTTTTTAATACCTTCGACAGATTCACCGACTATCTAATTCCATATATTGTCTCGGGATATCCGAATATATATTCACCACCCGTTGGCGCCACGTTGCCGGCCCCACCTTACGGACATATCCAGTTTGCTTTGTTAAAGTATCTTCCTTTTCATGACAATCATTGGGTCATTTACGGCAATTTTTTACTTGTGATCACTTTCTTTGTCAGTGTTCTATACAACATTTTTCGCTTTGCATATCCTCAGCAAACATCAGAAAGTCGATTGCATTTCTTGATCCTGCTGGTAGTTGCTTATCCATTACATTTCATTATCGATCGCGGCAATCTTGACATATATGGAGCTCTCGCAATTGCGTTGTTATTCAGCACGGTGATTCGAAGACAACACTTCTCCGATCCTCAAGTAGCTTTGCTTTTAGCTTTTCTTGTTTCCCTAAAACCATCTTTTGGACTCTTCGCAGTACCGATGCTTTTAGGCGTAAAATTGCGGTGGGCGATACCGGCAAGTTTATTGGTTCTATTCAACTATCTGGTACCGTCTATCTTTTATGGACAACCCATTAACGCAATGTGGGAGACAATAACTGTGTCTCAAACATTTACTGATGGGGCTGTTTTGTTTTGCCATTCATTCCAATGCGCACATAATGCGATGGGGATAAAATGGGGAACCTCGGTTTCAGTGATTCTTCTTGCGATTTTCCTAGTTGGGGTTCTGTGTTTACGGTTTTTAATGAGAGAACATGAAAGATCAGAGATCTTTTTGATGCTGATGACCTCAACTATTCTGCTTACTCTGATTTTCAACCTCCAATCTTGGGACTATCGTTTGACGTTCCTATTACCGATATTGCTCGCACGACCCAAGATTTTTCCAGCGCGTTATATGTCACGGATTCAATCAATTGTGCTTAGTTGCTCATTTGTAGTCGCATTGGGTTATGTCAATATTCTCTTTCCGAATTCGCGGGCATATCCAACAATTGCTAGGTGTGCCGCGCTTTTGTTTATCTTCGGATTGTTCGTTTACCTGCAAAAGAAAAAAAGCGACATACCTCAAGAATCTCAGTCATCTGATGAGATGCAACGAGTCGAGAATAGCCTGTGATAGAGCCCAAAAAATTTGATGAAGTAAGTGCACTTGGAGATAGTAAATTTCTGTTGTCGAGAACGTCCCGAGAACTAAATCCGGGGGAGGACTTATTCCCAAGTGCGAGACAATTGGCGATAGTTATATTCTCTCAACTTGCAGTCGTTTTTTTTCGGTGGAACACGTTTAATCCCCCGAGCATTGGTTGGTTTGAAGTTCTTTCGAAACTGATGTCAGCCTCAAAACCGTATAACAATTATGAAATTAAATTTCCACCGCTTGGAATCCTAATTGAAGGAAAACTGCCGTTATTTCTAGCCGATGTGTTTGGCACCAATGTGTATTATGCGGAGAGATACTGGCATGTCGTTGCTTGGATTTTGTTTTCTGTTTCTGTCTATTTATTGACCACTACATACTGCGGGTTAAAGTACTCTCTTGTGCCCGCATGTTTAGGGCTTACAATTTACCAATTGCAGCCATACAAAATCGTTACGGGCTATTTGGAGCTGGCAGTGACATTGTGGGCTCTGGGAACATATCTTTTGGTTATGGCAAATCGTCGGGGCCCGATGTACTCCAGGGGATTGGCAATCGTAGGAAGCGTGGTGCTCTATTCGAGTTGGCTTGTTAAACAGAGTTTTCTGTTCTCAATCTTCTGCTCGTTACTAGCCGTACTAATCTTGCGCGACGGGTACTTCTGGCAGAGGGTGAAACTTATTGTCGGATCATTGATTGTATTTCTCATGGCAGTGGCAATCTGGGCTGCAAAAGTGGGAGGATCCGCAGGCTTTTGGCACACCATGTTTGATGGAAGCTCAAAGGGCGTTACACCGGTGCAGATTCCATTGAGAATCATTCAGTGGGGAGTCTTACTTCCGATGGCTAACAATACAGCGATGTCGTTATTGTTGGTGAGTTGCATAATTCTTGGTATTCACGCCTGGGAGAATTCAAGTATTTCTAAAGAAGTCGGTGTTCTTAATGCCATAGTTCTTCGAATTACCTACATCGCTCTTCTAGGTTTCTTTTTTGTATCACTATTCTCCACCGTTAAGTTCGAATACTTCGTGCCGGCGCTATTGCTTGCATCGGGTTTAGTAGCGAGAAATATGGTTCTAAGCGGATTTCGACCAAATCTTTTGGGAAACGCCACCAATGGTTCAGAACAAGAGAACCCCGCTTCTCATTTTGTGATGTTGGTAGTTGGTTTTTGGATTACGAGCTATGCATTCTATTTGCACAGTGATTGGAGTCTTGGTCTTCTGCCAGCGGGCGTCTTGATCACTAACACCATGACTAGCGCGTCCGTAATATTTATAGTGTTTTGTTTGCTCGAGTATTCTGGATTGCTATTTACAAACTTAAATTTACGTCAACTGTGGCGTGCGATGGGTAGCAAAGTTGTTGTTGACAGACAGTTACCGCTTATAAGTATTATCTTGATTTGTGTTGCAATCCCTGTGATGAACAGTTTGAGCGGTGGTACAACTTTTGAATCTTGGATGTTTGCTTTTGTTTTGATGGCGACCGTTTTGGTTTTTATCGGTAGCAAACTTTTCTCTAGATTGGGTCATGAAGTCCTGCTTATTCTCGCAGTCTTTTTGATCATTCCAAGTGGCTTTTCTCTGCCGTACAGTTGGTGGGGTCTGGATTCAGCGCCGATATCTATGGAAGCTGAAGTTAGTGATCCGATTGTAAGTGGTCTAAAGATTAATAAAGCAGATGCTGTACTACTTCAAGAAATAGACAGGGTCATAATTGATGAAGGCAAGAGATTCATTGTCGCTGGTCGCAAACCGACTGCTTTTATGGGCCCTCAAATAGCAGGACTCCAATTCAGGTATGACATTGATTCTCTTAAGACAACTTGCGCCATCGTTTGGTTTGATGTCTGTTCGGCTGAGTCCGCTTCTAAAACTTTTGAACAAGTCAAATCAGGAAAGCCCGACTTAATTGTTTGGTTGGTCGAGCCTGAGGCTGTTTTAAATGGGCACGAGACCGCATTTTTGGGAGGGGAGCAGTCAGAAGTTAGAAAATTTCAGAGCTGGCTTCTGCGTGACTCGTGTGAGGCGGGTTACAAGAAGATTACAATCGGCTCTAATCCTTGGTACCACGACAACATGCATTTCGAGGTGTTTGTCAACCAGGGGAATTCAGCACACTGTACATAGACAAGCCGCGTAACTCAATAGCTGAGCCCGTTTGAGCGAACGCATTCTCGTATATTTCAAATTATTTTCGAAGTGGGCGCCACCAGGAAGTGTTATTGCGATACCAATTGATCACGTCTGACAGCGAGTCTTCGAGTTTGTGTGTCGGTGAGTATCCCAATTCATGATGTATTTTCGACCAGTCAACTGAGTATCGACGGTCGTGACCTGGACGGTCTTGAACCTGCTGAATAAATTCCTCACCTTTTCCAAACTCTGAGAGAATTAGATTGGTTAGTTCTAAGTTGCTCAGTTCTGTTCCCCCACCAATATTGTAGATTTCCCCGGCTCTTCCATTAACTGCTACCAAATTGATTCCACGACAGTGATCATGGACATGTAACCAATCCCGAATGTTAAGGCCATCGCCGTAGAGAGGAACCGTTAGATCATCAATAAGGTTGGTCACAAACAGCGGAATCATTTTTTCGGGATATTGATGAGTTCCGAAGTTGTTTGAGCACCTTGTTATTCGTATGTCCATCCCGAATGTTTTGTGAAACGAACGAGCGAGAAGATCTGAGCTTGCTTTGGATGCAGCGTATGGACTGTTGGGAAGAAGGGGTTCTGCTTCTGACCAACTTCCTGATTCGATAGATCCATAAACTTCATCTGTTGAGACAAGAACAAAAGTTTGGATCGCGGCATTTCGAGCTGCTTCTAAAAGAGTGAGTGTTCCAAGAACATTTGTAACTACAAATGGATTTGCCGAATCAATTGAGCGGTCAACGTGTGATTCGGCAGCAAAGTGAACGATGACGTCGTGGCCAGGGAGCGAATTAGCTACGGTTTCTCCGTCACAAATGTCTCCTCGAACAAGTTGAAATTTTGGATGATTTGTGAATTCAGCCAGATTCGCTTCGTTCCCAGAATAGGTAAATTTGTCGTAAACGGTTACTTGTTCAGTTCTATCAACTTCCTCAGTTAGCAACATTCGTACGAAATGAGAGCCAATGAACCCTGCTCCTCCTGTTATGAAATAGCGCATAATGTAACCGATACTAGGGGTGATTGATTCAGATACTATATGAGTTGTGAGGGGAATAGTTCTAGCTGGTGGCCTTGGATCGCGGCTTTGGCCAATTACTTTAGGTATCAGTAAACAACTTGTCCCCATTTACGACAAGCCCCTTATCTATTACCCAATATCTACATTGATGAGTGCGGGGATAAGGGATATTTTGGTAATCACTACACCATCAGATCGTGAAGTATTCGAAAAACTCCTTGGTGATGGATCTCAATTTGGAATCAACATTATGTTTGCAGTTCAAGAGAATCCAGAGGGACTCGCGCAAGCCTTCATCATCGGCGAGTCGTTTATTGGAAGTGAGGGATGTGCCTTGGTGCTCGGCGATAATCTTTTCCATGGGCATGCACTTGCCGAAACACTTCGAACGGTTGGGACACCGTTAGGTGCGCTTATTTTTGCTTACAAGGTGTCAAACCCTAGTGATTATGGAGTGGTGGAGTTTGACAAAAATGGGAACGTTTTATCGATTGAAGAAAAGCCAAATAATCCAAAGTCAGAGTTTGCTGTCCCCGGTCTATATTTTTATGATAATGATGTTGTAGAGATAGCGAAGTCAGTGAAGCCAGGCCGCCGCGGGGAATTGGAAATTACCTCGGTGAATAGTGAGTATATGAATCGTGAATCATTACGTGTAGAAGTTTTACCTGAGGGGACTGCGTGGCTTGACTCGGGCACGTTTGCCTCACTTCATGATGCAAGCAGCTACGTGCGAATTGTCGAAGAACGTCAAGGAATAAAGGTTGGCTGCCCAGAAGAAGTTGCTTGGCGTAATGGCTGGTTGACCGATGCAGCTTTAGAAGAGGCATCTATTCGTCTTGCGAATAGTGGGTATGGCAGTTACTTGTCAAAACTATTGTCCCAAAACAAAGACCAAAAGACCTGAGAAACATGATTAAGTTAAGTGGTTCAACTATCATCATTTAGATGAAAGTAGTACTTCTGGCGGGTGGACTCGGCACACGTATGCGTGAGGAAACTGAGTACAAGCCGAAGCCAATGGTGGAGGTCGGTGGCAAGCCAGTTCTCTGGCACCTGATGAAGTCGTTTGCTACTCATGGCCTTACCGAATTTGTTGTATGTACTGGTTATCGGGGCGACGTAATAAAGGACTATTTCTTGAATTACGACGCCCGTATGAACGACTTCACCGCCCACCTAGGTAAATCAACACATATAGAGGTACACGGCAATCACACCGAAATCGACTGGAAAGTGACAGTTGCTGACACCGGGCCAACAACGATGACCGGTGGCCGCGTGAAAAGGGTCGGTAAATATATAGACGGCCGCTTTATGGTCACATATGGCGACGGCCTTGCAGATGTTGATATTTCAGCCCTTTTGGCCTCCCACGAATCCCATGGCAAATTGGCAACGGTGACCACGGTCCGCCCCCTATCTCGATTCGGTGTTATGGATCTTGATTCAACAGGCCAAGTTCAGCAGTTCAGAGAAAAACCACAGACAGATGACTATGTAAATGCCGGATTCTTTGTATTTGAGCCCCAGGTTCTTGATTACCTCGATGAAGAGTGCGTTTTAGAGCAGGCCCCCCTTGAACGTCTGGCCGCAGAAGGTCAGCTCATGGCGTATCGCCATGAGGGCTTCTGGCAGCCGATGGATACGTATCGCGAATTCACAATGTTGAATGAAATGTGGGATAGCGGAGACGCGCCTTGGAAAGTGTGGAAATAGTGGCTCAGCAAGGTTCGGTTGCCTATTGGGGTGACAAGCGAGTTCTCGTTACCGGGGCATCAGGCATGGTGGGCTCGTGGCTCACCCGTTGGCTGGCAGAAAGCGGTGCCTACACCGTCGCATTCATTGCCGATTCTGACCCTCAAAGTGAGCTGATGCGTAGCGGCACTATTAATAAGGTCAACGTTGTTAATGGTCGGCTTGAGGATTACGACGATATTGAACGTGCTATCAACAACCATGAAGTTGATTCAATCTTCCATTTAGGGGCCCAACCTATTGTTGGAGCAGCTGATCGTTCCCCGCGTCACACTTTCGAATCAAACATTCAAGGCACGTGGAACTTGCTAGATGCCTGTCGAACATTGTCACCTCTGGTGAAGAGAATCATTGTTGCGTCAAGTGACAAGGCCTATGGCACACAACCCGTCTTGCCGTATACGGAAGATATGTCGATGAATGGCGATCACCCGTATGAAGTATCGAAGAGTTGCACCGACCTTATTTCCACAACGTACGCACGAACATATGGAACACCAGTCACTATCGCGCGATGCGGAAATATCTACGGCGGGGGAGACCTGAACTGGAATCGCATTGTTCCAGGAACATTCCGTTCGCTACTTCGTGGTGAACAGCCGGTACTTCGTAGTGATGGAACGTTTATTCGCGACTATCTCCATGTCGACGACATTGTGTCTGCATACCTGGCACTTGGTGAGCAGACCGACAAGCCAGAATTTGCAGGTCAAGGGTTCAACTTCAGCGATGAGTCTCCTCTGACGGTTATGCAGATTTATAAAGCAATTTGTGCTGCTGCAGGAAAACCCGAAACCGCACCAAATATATTGAACGCCGCATCAAGTGAGATTAAAGATCAATATCTAGATTCTACGAAAGCCCATGAAGTTCTGGGCTGGCATGCATCGGTTTCACTGGAAGATGGCTTGAAGAAATCATTTAATTGGTACAACGAACTTCTTACAGGAAAGAGATAGTTCTCATGGCTGAAAAATCACGTGCTGATCAGTTGCGCGCCCAAATACTCGGGTTAGTAAAGGAATATCATCAGGAAGCATTTCCACCGAAACCATTTCTAGGTGGAATTTCAACGATTCCTGTTTCCGGAAAAGTATTCGATAATCACGAACTTGAATTGTTAGTTGACTCCTCTTTAGATTTCTGGTTGACCACCGGTCGATACGCCGAACAATTCGAAAAGTCTTTTGCAAAAGTCATGGGCATGAAGCATGCAATGTTGTGCAACTCAGGATCCTCAGCCAACCTTCTCGCAGTCACAGCCCTCACTTCATCACGCTTAGGAAAGCGCGCACTGAAAGAAGGCGACGAAGTCATCACTGCCGCAGCTGGTTTCCCCACAACAGTGAACCCGATTTTGCAAAATCGCCTGACACCCGTATTTGTTGATATTCAACTCGGGACCTATGACTCATCTGTAGAGCACATTGAAGCTGCTATCGGACCTAAGACCAAAGCAATCGTGATGGCACACACATTGGGCAACCCGTTCGATCTTGAAGGCGTTATGCAACTTGCCGAGAAGCACAATCTCTTCGTAGTTGAAGACACGTGCGACGCAGTTGGTGCGAAGTTCAACGGCAAGGCCGTTGGTTCGTTCGGAGATCTTTCGACAGCAAGTTTCTACCCTGCACATCACATCACTATGGGTGAAGGCGGATGCGTGATGGTGAAGAAAGCATCGATGAAGAAGATCGTTGAATCACTGCGCGACTGGGGTCGCGATTGCTGGTGTCCTCCAGGCCAGGACGACACATGTGGCCGCCGGTTTGATTGGCAACTAGGCGACTTGCCGTATGGCTATGACCATAAGTATGTGTATTCACATATTGGTTACAACTTGAAAATGACTGACATGCAAGCTGCCATTGGTGTCGCACAGTTGGAAAAACTTCCAGATTTCATCGACCGTCGAAATGCAAACTGGAAGCGACTTCGTAAGGGGCTGAAGCCTTTGGAGGAATTCCTTCTGTTGCCTAAGGCAACGAAGAACAGCGAACCAAGCTGGTTCGGGTTCCCCATCACAGTGAAGGCCGACGCGCCATTTTCACGTTTCGATCTTGTACAACATATTGAGAGTCGCCGCATAGGCACACGCCAATTGTTTGGCGGGAATCTGCTTCGTCAACCTGCGTACAAAGATATGCCGATGCGTGTGGTCGGAGATCTTAAGAATGCGGACATTGTTACAGATTCCACCTTTTGGATTGGTGTGTATCCCGGTTTAACAAATGAAATCATCGAGTTTATGGTTGAGACCATCAGCGAGTTTGTAACAAGCAAATGACCGACAGAAAACTAATCTCAATAATTGTTCCTGCGTATAACGAAGAAGCATGTGTTGAAGAATTAGCGCGTCGTCTTGCTTTGGTCTTTGACGCCAATCCGAAGTATGACTTTGAAGCAATAATTGTAGAAAATGGTTCTATTGACAGAACCTGGGAACTTCTACAGCAGATTTATAAAGAAGATAACCGCTTCAAAACCATTCAGCTGGCACGAAATTTCCGAATGGACGGTGGTTTAACTGCGGGCCTGAATTATGTATCTGGAGATGCCGTTGTTCTGATGACTGCAGATTTGCAAGATCCACCAGAACTCATTTCTGAATTCATCAAGAAGTGGGAAGAGGGCTATGAAAATGTGTACATGGTTGTTACCAAGCGCACTGGAACTGGCCCAATCAGAACATTCAATTCAAAAGCCTTTTATTGGCTAGCTGGAAAACTCACTGATGATCGCATACCGAAGAACGCAAGTGATTTCCGACTTGTCGACCGAAAAGTATATGAAGCAGTTCGTGGTATGGAAGAGCGAAATCGCTTTATTCGCGGGCTCTTTGCTTGGGTCGGCTTCAAATCAATTGGTATAGAAGCTGAAAGACCAGAGCGATTTGGCGGAGTCTCAAATGCTCACAGCTTGAAGGTAATTGACCTCGCCTTTAAAGGCATTTTCTCGCATTCATATATTCCATTGAAATTGATAACTCTTTGCGGAATTTTGCTATCAGGTGTATCTATATTTTCCCTAGTCGGTTTTGCCTTTTCGTGGGTATTCATCGGAGTGCCATTTGCGGGATTTGGAACAATCGTTTCTTTAGTACTTCTGGTTTTTGGCTTTCTTACATTCATGCTGGGCTTAATCGCTGAATACATTGGCTTGATATATGAAGAAGTAAAACAACGTCCGAATTATGTTGTGAGCACAGAGATTGGTTTTGGAACAAATTCAGATAGCAGAAATCGTTGATGAAGAATTGTTTGGTTTTCGGGGGGAATGGAGCCATCGGTTCTGCCATCGTTGAAATCTATGAATCTTTGGATTATTCAGTGTGGACAACCACTAGATCAATCGATGTAACTGGTAATCAAGTTATACAAATTACCGGGAATGCAAAAGCTGATCTGTCTATCATTGAGAAGTTGCCAACGATGGATGCAATTATCTGGGCACAAGGCGTAAATTTAAACGACTCGGTACTTGATATGAAGGCAGAGGGGTTACGAGTTGTTTTAGAAGCCAATACTGTCTTCGTTGCAACAACTATGAATCAGCTTGTCGCTAGTGGACGCGCAATTAAAGGCACACGCATGTGTGTCGTTTCTTCAATATGGCAAGAAATTATTCGCAAAAACAAGTTGTCGTATTCAGTCTCTAAGGCAGCAGTCGGTGCATTGGTGAAGTCGGCAGCAATTGATCTGGCCGAAAAAGGAATTTTCGTAAATGCTGTCTTGCCAGGAGTCCTAGATACACCCATGACGAACTCGGTCCTGAACCAACAACAATTGTCCGACATAAAGAGCTCGACTGGATTTGGTCGCTTAGTTACTCCGGCAGAAATTGCCAGCGTCGTGCAATTTCTTTGTTCCGATTCAAACTTGGGTATTAGTGGTCAGTCAATTGTGGTTGATCTTGGATTTAGCAATGCAAAACAAATCTGATTCATTATCTTTGACAATAAGTGCCAGCTCTCATGAGTATCTGGTGCAGATTGGCGCCGGTATTTTCACTACCCATATGGAAAAGTTTGATGGTTTTCTATTAGCTGATCAGCGTTTTGAGTCAATGATCAAAAATGCTGGCATCACAAAAGTTGTGTACGTAGAAGCACTTGAAGACAATAAAGTTCTTTCTACGGTCGAGTCTGTGTTGATTGCATTTAAGAATTTGGGAATGACTCGCGACGACTCACTCGTTGCCGTTGGTGGGGGAATTATTCAGGACATTGCAACCCTGGCTGCGTCGCTGTACATGCGAGGAGTGGCGTGGTCATACTTTCCAACAACACTTCTCGGCATGACTGACTCCTGCATCGGTGGCAAGAGTTCCATAAATGCAGGCGTAGTCAAAAACTTGGTTGGAAATATATATCCACCCGATGAAATTCTGATTGATGTTGATTTCCTTGAAACACTAAATCAAATTGACATTCATGCAGGTCTTGCAGAGGCTGCCAAAATTGCCTTTTGCAGTGGACCGGAAGCATTCAGAACGTATTTGGAGCTTGTAGCTGATGATTCAGATAATGAATACGTCGAGATGTTGTATTTCGTGTTGTCTCAAAAGAAATGGTTTATAGAGATTGACGAATTCGATCGAGCAGAAAGAAAACTCCTTAATTTCGGACACACTTTTGGCCACGCACTCGAAAGCGCTACCAACCATGAAATTCCACACGGAATAGCGGTAGCGATGGGAATACGCGCAGCGGTGTCATTCGTTGCTTCGAAACGAGAAATTGGAGCTATAGAGATTCAATTAGATGACTACATGAGTGGACTGTGCTCTTGCGGATTGGATTATGGCTCTTTGCTTCAGACCATCGATTGGAACAAGTTCGCGTCAGCCTTCGCTGGGGATAAGAAACACAGCATTGATTCGTACAAGTTGATTACACCACTTCAAAATGGTGGGGTTGAAATTGGAAGTTTCGAGAAAAGCGCTGAACTAATTGAAGAAGTGAAGACGGCCCAATTGAAAATTCTTAAGGAGATGGCGACATGAACCATGCAGATCAGGTAATGAATTGGCTCAATGAAATTGGGTATACCCATTGTTTCTTTGTCGCCGGTGGTAACAGCATGCACCTTTTGAACAGCGCACGTCAGAAGATGGAATGTGTCCCGTTCGTCCATGAGGTGTCAGCAGGTATTGCAGCCGAGTACTTCAATGAAGCCCGCGCAGAAGGTCAACGAGCATTTGTTTTGGTGACTGCTGGTCCAGGAATGACGAATCTTGTCACAGCACTGGCCGGTGCCTACCTTGAAAGCCGAGAGCTTCTTGTTCTCGGGGGACAAGTGAAGAGCACGGACTTGGCCACCGGGGGATTGCGTCAACGCGGAATTCAAGAGATTGACGGGGTATCTATTGCACGTCCCATTACCAAATGTTCTCTTCGGATTGAACAACCAATTTCAAAGAAGTCTTTTGTTGATGCGGTAGTGGCTGGAGTATCGGGAAGACCTGGTCCTGTATTTTTAGAGTTCTGTTTAGATGCCCAAGGCGCACCTGCTGTTGATGGCGATTCATTGACTTTAAATGGAGCTATGTCACCAATAGTGCTGCAGACAGAATCAAGTGATCTTGTGAGGGCCAAATCCATTCTGGCTAAATCACAGAAACCAGTCCTGTTATTGGGTGGAGGCGTGGCACGGTCCTCTTTAGAAAGATTGATGCCCTTAATTGAAGCCTCGGGAATTCCTGTCATGACTACATGGAATGGGGCGGACAGAATTTCATCCGGCCACCCTCAATATCTTGGAAGACCAAATACGTGGGGACAACGGTCCAGCAATATTTTGATTCAACAAGCAGATGTAGTTGTTGCAGTAGGAACCAGACTTGGTCTTCAACAGTCTGGATTTAACTGGCAGGAATTCGTTGCTGAGGGAAAAATTATCCACGTTGACATTGATGAAGCTGAGTTAACAAAGGGTCATCCAACTACAACGCTGCCGATTCATGCAGATGCAAATGATTTCCTAGAAAAACTCCTTATTGAAATTGGTAACTCCAGAGCTGTGGCTTGGAATTCTTGGTTATTAGATGCTCAAAAAGTTAGGGCGTCACTCCCGCTCAGTGAAGCAGTAAACGGATATCACGACGGATTTGTCAATCCTTTTGATTTCGCTCTGCAATTGTCCACGATTTGTACCGAGTCGGATCAAATCGTTCCCTGCTCATCTGGCGGCGCTTTTACAGTCATGATGCAAGCCTTTAACCAAAAATCTGGACAAACTGTGATTACAGATAAAGGTTTGGCAAGCATGGGCTATGGACTCGCCGGAGCAATTGGCACTTCGTTGTCGCATCGAGACCGTAAAACAGTTTTGGTTGAAGGCGATGGTGGATTTGCGCAAAACCTGCAAGAACTCGCGACTGTTGATGTACAACAATTGAATCTGAAGATCTTTATCTTTGCTAACGAAGGCTATGCAAGTATTCGCATGACGCAACGGAACTATTTCGACGGTGCTTACTTAGGTTGTGACATAAATACGGGACTGGGCTTCCCTCAGTGGGAAAAATTAGCTTCTGCCTATGGATTGAGTTTTCTTACAGTTACATCAAATTGGCTAGACGACCCAGAATTTCTGTCCGCATGGACAGCGGATAAACCCGTATTATTCATTGTCCCTGTCCATCCAGAGCAGACCTATTATCCAAAGATCTCAAGCCAGGTAACACCGTCGGGCGGAATGATGTCGGCACCGCTACATCTGATGACACCAGAAATTTCCTGATTTCTCAGTGCCGTAAGTGAAGACAAACCTCATTTTACCCCGTTTTTGAGTTATTCTATTAAGACCGTTACCTGCCTAGGAGATATGAACATATGAATAAGACCGAAAGACAAATGGCTGAAATTCTTGAACGCGGGCGTAAGGAGTTCGGCTACGTCTCCGTGAAGGCGGAGTTTGAGGCGGAAGGAACACGTGTAGACGAGTTACTGCGCTTAGTTGAAATCGCCCACAAAGCTGGATTGAAGCTGACAGTCAAAATTGGTGGTTGCGAAGCAATTAGAGATTTGCTTGAGTCAAAGCAAATCGGAGTCAATTACGTTGTAGCGCCTATGGTTGAGACACCATATGCATTGACAAAATATGTGGCCGCAAAAAATCAGACCTTCAATGATGATGAACAAGAAGATTGTGACTTCCTGTTCAATATCGAAACGTTCACAAGTTTCGAGAACCGTGTTGAGATGGCGAAAATTGCTTCTGCCAAGGGTGGCGTTCAAGGAATGGTTTTTGGTCGCGTTGATTATTCTGGTTCAATCGACCTTGGTCGCGAAGGTATCAATGATGACCGAGTGACGAACGACGTAATTGCAGTTGCCGAAGTTTGCAAAGCTTCGAAA
>Ga0194055_10000889_pt1 | contig 24222 bp, 19 predicted proteins | sample SepL449m_MetaG_FD_155482 | JGI IMG/M metagenome (GOLD analysis project Ga0194055, IMG submission 155482) | Anoxic zone freshwater microbial communities from boreal shield lake in IISD Experimental Lakes Area, Ontario, Canada - Sep2016-L442-9m | ecosystem: Environmental > Aquatic > Freshwater >... | reverse complement strand
ACTTTCTCACCACCTTCGGTCGCGCCACGCGGGGCACGGCCTGCTCCTGCGAGGTGAAGATGGAGCCGAATCTCTCGCAGGCCCTGCACCTGCTCAACGGCGACACCGTCCAGGAAAAGATCGCTTCCGGAGGCGTGGTCAAGCGGATGCTCGACGAGCAGCGCTCTGCCGAGCAGATCGTCGAGGAGGTCTACCTGCGCACGCTCACGCGCATGCCCACCGAGAAGGAGCGCACGGCGCTCCTCGAGATCCTGCAGGATCCCGCCGCCCAGGATCCGGCAGCCATCCAGCGGAATCTGGAGGACAGCTTCTGGGCGATCCTCAACTCGCGAGAGTTCGTTTTCAACCACTGATCATGAAGCGTCGCCCAGCCTGCCTTCACCGCCTCACCTTGGCCGCAGCGTGTGCCGCTGCGGTGGCCGGCGGCCCGCTCCGCGCTGAGGAGAGGGTGACGTTCGTCGACAACGCGCTGCCGGTGCTCCGGCAGCGCTGCGGCTCCTGCCACAACGCCGACAAGAAGACGGCCGGCCTCGACGTCACCAGCTACGCGGGGATCATGGCCGGCGGCGGGTCGGGCGAGGTGATCGTGCCGGGCGACGCCAACCGCAGCCACCTCTTCCGCGTCGTCAACCACGACGACGAGCCGGTGATGCCCCCCGACGCGCCGCCGATCCCCGAGCCTGAGCGGCAGGCACTTCGTGACTGGATCGATGGCGGCGTGCTCGAGAACAAGGGCAGCGTTGCCGCGGTGCCGGTGAAGAGGGTGGAGATCGCGATGACCGCGCCGGCAACGGCCCGCCCCGCGGCGCCGCCGCTGCCCGCGCGCCTCCCGCTCGAGCCCGTGATCCGCACCCCGCGCCTCGACGTCTGTGCGTCGATCGCGACGAGCCCGTGGGCGCCGCTGGCCGCCGTTTGCGGACAGAAACAGGTGCTGCTCTACCGCACCGACTCGCTGCAGTTGGCCGGGGTACTCCCGTTTCCCGAGGGTCGGCCGCATGTCGTCAAGTTCAGCGCTGGCGGTGGAATCGTGCTTGCCGGCGGTGGCGTCGGCGCCGCAAGCGGTCGGGTCGCCATCTGGAGCGTGAAGAGCGGTCGGCGAATTCGCACGCTCGGTGACGAACTCGACGTCGTTCTCGCCGCCGACATGAGCCCCGACCAGCGGCTCGTGGCGTTCGGCGGCCCGCAGCGGGCCGTGCGCGTGTATTCACTCGAGACTGGGCAGAAACTGCACGATCTCACCAAACACACCGACTGGATCACCGCGGCTGCCTACAGCCCCGATGGCGCGCTCCTGGCGACGGGCGACCGTGCCGGTGGCGTCGTCATCTGGGAAGCGACGAGCGGCCGCGATTTCCTCACGCTGCAGTCTCATCCGGCGAGCGTCACCGGCATCGCCTGGCGGTCCGACTCGAACATGGTCGCCACGAGTTGCGAGGACGGCCAGATCCGGCTCTGGGAACTGGAGAATGGCAGCCAGGTGAAGGCCTGGGCAGCGCACGGCGGCGGTGCGGCGGCGGTGGAATTTGCCCGCGACGGCAGGCTCGTGTCGGTGGGCCGCGACAAGACGCCCAAGCTCTGGACGCCCGACGGCACGCAGGAGCGGGCCTTCGAGGCCTGTGCCGATGTCGGCCTCGCCGCGTCCTTCTGCGATGAGACAAATCGGCTCCTGGTCGGCGACTGGACCGGTGAGATCCGGGTGTGGAATGCGGCGGATGGCGCCCGCGTCGGCACGCTCGATCCCAATCCGATCTCGCTGGCCGACCGCGCAGGAGCCGCCGATCGCGAGGTGGCCGCCCGGCAGGCAAAACTCGCCGAGGGAACGCAGGCCGTCGCGGCCGCGGCCACCGAGCTGGCAGCGGCCAGCCAGGAGCGTGCGGCCGCCCTCGCAGCCAAGACGGCCGCCGACGGCCCGCTCGCAGAAACCCAGAAGCAGGTCGATGCCGCCACCGCCGCGGTCGCGGCCGTGAAGCAGTCGCACGCCGAGGCCGCCGCGGCGCTGCCGGCGATCGACCAGCAGATCGCGGCCGCGGCCGCGGAGGTGCAGGCAGCGACGGCCGCCGTCGGGGCCGCCGGAGAGGACGCCATTGCCAAGGAGGCGGCGAATCAGGCCCTGGTCGCCGCCCAGGCGAAGCAGGCCGAAGCGCAAGGACGCCGCGAGCCCCAGAAGGCGGAACTCGACAACCGTGCCGCGGCAATCACGTTGGCGGAACAGCAGGTCGTGGCAGCCACCGGACCGCGCGACCAGGCCAAGATCGTCGCCGATGTGGCCGGGCAGAAGTTGGCACAGACCGATGCCACGGTCGCCGCCGCCACGACGAAGCACCAGCAGGCGGCCGCCCTGGCCGATGCGCTCAAGGCCCAACTCGACCAGGCCGCCGCGGCCCACGCCCACTGGCTCGCCGAGGTGGTGTTTCAGTCGAACTACGTCGGCCTCGCCACGGTGCTCGCCGAACGCGAGCAGGTGCTCGGGCAGGCGGAGGCGGACCTGGCCCAGACGGAGGCCAGGCGGCAGGCCGACGAGCAGGCGCAGCAGGTCGTCGTCGCGAAGAAGGACGGCATGCTGAAGCAGATCGCCTCCCTGACGGCGGCCATCGCGCAGGGGGAGCAGGCAACGCAGGTGCTCACCGGCCAGATCGAGAAGCGCGGCGGTGAACTCATCGTTGCCCAGGGGGCCATCGAAAAATCGCTGCAGGCGATCGCGGCGATCGACGAATCGACGAAGAGCCTCGACACGGGCCTGGCAGCCGCGCCCGACGACGCCACCCTCAAACAGGCGCGGGCGGGCGTCGGCGCCGCGCTCGATGCCAAGCGGGTACAGCTCAAGCAGGAGCAGGATGGGCTCGCCGCCTTGATAGCCGAGAAGGCGGCCTGGGAGAAGGCGATCGTCGACATGCGGGCGGCCGGCGACAAGCACAAGGCCGACCTTACCGCCCTGACCGCAGCGCTGCCGGTGGTCGACGCCGAGTTGGCGGCGGCCGCCAAGGCGTTGGCCGACGCGGTGCAGGCGAGCGTGGAGAAGCGTGCGGTCGTGACCGCGAAGCAGGCGGAGGTCGATGCCGCCGGCAGACAACTCGACGCGCTGCAGGGCATTCCGGGCTGAGTGCTCGAATGAGAACCGAATGAAGACGGCTTTGGTGACCTTGTTTAACGCAGGAAGAGTGTGCCGCCGTCGACGGGGTAGGCGCTGCCGGTGATAAAGCTCGCCTCGTCGCTGCAGAGGAACAGGGCGGCGACGGCGATTTCGTCGGGTTTGCCGATGCGGCTGATCCGCTACGTGGGAGATCACGTGCAGGCGTTCGCCAACATTGACTGCGTCCTCGTCGGCAGCCACCTGCCGCACTGCTGGACGGAACAGGGCTGCACCACCGGATTCGCCCTGCAATTCAACCTGCCTCCCGACCTCGTGCTCGACCACCTCGGCGGGGGCCACGAGGTGCGGCGACTGGCCGGCGCCCGCGCGGGAAGGCCCTGGCTGCGCGTCTGCGGGCCGATCGTGTAGTGGGGCTGTGCCGAGATGTCCTGAGCGTGATCAGCGGTCCTGGGCGCCGGGATTTCCTGGACGGTCAGCCTCGCGATCTGATCCTGCGCGGCCTGCTCGCACGACTGGTAGGTCCGCTGGACGACGAGCCGGAAGCCCTCGGTGTCGTTGAGCAGGCCGGAATCGAGTTCCGCCTCGATGGTGCAGCTGGCCGACGCGCTAGAGAAGCCGGGCAGGCCGACTTTCTTGGAAATACCCGCATGGAGCTTGAGCATGGGGAGTAGGTTCCTGTTGGGAGTGGCGTGGTGGCTGGATCGCTGCGTGGCTGGTGGCAGAGATTTCAGCGTCACCGTTCGCGCCCGCGATATGCTGGCGGCATCACGGCCAACGGCACCGGATTACACGGGGCAAACACGGAGCGAGGAGACCGAGCGCATGGAGACCGGTGCGACGTGGTTTTTCTGGGCGTTGCTTTCGGCCGTGTTTGCAGCCATGACGGCCATCTTCGCGAAGGTCGGCCTCACGGGGATCGATTCCGATCTGGCGACCCTCGTGCGGACCGGCGTCATCACGGTGGTGCTGGCCGCCTTTGTATTCGCGACCGGGAAGTGGACGAACCCGATGACGCTGCCCCCGAAAACGCTTTTGTTCCTGGTGCTTTCGGGGCTTGCCACCGGGGCGTCGTGGGTCTGCTACTTCCGGGCCCTGAAGGTGGGTGAAGCATCGAAGGTGGCCCCGGTCGACAAGCTCAGCCTCGTTCTGGTTGCCGTGTTTGCAGTGCTGTTCCTCCATGAGCGGCCATCCGTGCGGGAGTGGCTGGGGATCCTCATGGTCGGTGCCGGTGTGCTGGTGCTGGCCCTGAAGCGATAGCAACGAAAAAGCGACGGGCGTGGGTGCAGGTCATCTGGGCAACGGCGGTGAACAGGTGACGGTCGCTCATTGCGGGGATCTCCTGGAAAAGGGGAAAGGGGCAGGAAAGACGCCCGACAGCCAGAGGGTCTGATTGGCCGCCGGCGTGCTGGTTTCCAGGGTCTGCAGTAAGGTTTTTTCAGAGCCTGGTACGCCGTTTCTGCGTTTGCCCCGAACACCAGCCACCCCCTTTCCGCCCTCAACGCCTCCGACCGGCTTCCGAACGGCCCCAGCACCATCAGTTTGGCCCAGGCAATCCGCGACGTGTCGTGGAAGCGGGGCTTTTGCTTCGCATCGCAACAGCCTTCCGAGCCGTGACCGTCGCCTTCGTAACCGACGCGCGGCTCGCCCACGCCCACCAACTCGTCGCCAACACGACCCGCCCCATCGCCGACATCGCCTTCGCGAGCGGCTTCGGCAGCCTCACCCGCTTCAACGCGGCATTTCAAGCGCGGTTCGCGCGGGCCCCGCGGGAGCTCCGGGGCGCGGTCGCGGTCCACGCCAAGGACCGCGGGACGGATTGCCTTCGTTAAGGATGAAGATGTTGTCGATGTGCTCACCCTCGAGACCAGCGACCGGGTCGCTCCATTCCATGCCGTCACGGCTGGTGACCCGCACGCCACGGAGCCCGTGCATGCGACCGCTCCGGCAGTCCGTCGCGCGAAGGCGCTGGTGGACTACCGCCGCACGATCGACGACGCCCATGCGGCCGGCCTCGAATTCTGGCTCGTGCAGACTCCGAACCTCACGCCGCCGCAGTCGATCGCCGCGAAGCCGTGGAAAGAACGCAACCCCTATCCTGTGTGGAAGCATGTCCGCCTCGACGACCCGGCTGAAGCCGCCGCCTATTTCGCACACCGTCGGGCCATGATGAAAATCGTCAATTCAGCCGATGCATACGTCACGATCGATGGCGACCCGGGCGGGTATCCCGGTGCGAGGCCGGAGGAATGGCTCTCCGTCTTCCTCGCTGATCGGGCAGCCATTGATGCCCACGGCACGGCGCCCACAAAGCAGCGGGTGATCCCCTGGGTGTGGTGCGGCTGGGGCACGGACAGCGTGTGGGTCTTGCGCCCGGCCGCCCTTCGCGATGGAACGGCTCTCCGTGAGGCGCGGTGAAGATGGCCGCATCGCTCAAGTCCGCTACGTGTTCCCCCGACACAAGGCGGCCAACTGGGTCGGCCCGGGGTGCGGTGGCGACATGCGACTTCGAGGAGAAGGCCGGCAGGAGCCGGCCTTCGTCGAACCGGAGGTTCGTAAGTAGATGAAGGCCAGGATGGCTTCGTCTGCGTGCAGTGAGCCCCTGACACACCTCGGCGAACCGCTCGAACGTCCGCCCGACGAACTGCCCGTGATCGACATCCACAGCCTCTGACGGCATTCCATGCCAGAGTGCGGACGGCCCGCGAGCTCCTCATGACCCGCCCCACTCGGCCAACGCTTGCCGAAGTGCCATTGGCCGACCTATCCTTTGAATAGTGGGATTTGTCTGGCTCTTTGGTGTTATCCTCATGAAGTTTCTCATCACACTCGCGCAGGACGAGGACCGCATGTGGGTCGCGGAATGCCCCAGCATCCCAGGCTGTGTGTCGCAGGGCGAGTCTCGCGATGAAGCAATCAAGAACGTCCGCGAGGCGATTGCTGCCTGCCTAGAGACTCGTGCGGAGCGGGGCATGCCGCTCACCGTTGAAACGCAGCAGGTCGAGGTCACGATCTGATGGCTCGGCTTCCCATGCTGAGCGGAGGCGAGGCGGTCAAGGTCTTCGAAAGGGCAGGCTGGACGATCGATCGCCAACGCGGCAGCCACGTCATCCTCGTGAAGGATGGCCAGCCTGCGACGCTCTCCGTTCCTGACCACAAGGAACTTGCGAAGGGAACGCTCCGTAGTCTGATTCGCGCTGCGGGCATGACCACCGAAGATTTCGCATCGCTTGCGGACGAGTGAGCCCCACGGTGGCCACCACGCCACGCTCCTGCTGATCCCGTCGCGGAACAAGCCCTGCCTGCGGTCCGCCCGGCTCGAGGTTCGCGCGGCTCAGCGAGATGCGTGACTGGCTGACTTCACGCGGCGTCTGCCGCGCGTGACCGCTCACACGATCGCCACGGCCCGGATCGGAGAGCCATCGCGGCCGGCGAAGTTGAGCGGGAAGCCGATGAAGGTGATGGCGTCGGGCACCCGGTCGAGATGGGCCAGCGACTCCACGACGACGATCTCCGCATCCTTCGCCAGCAGGATATGGTGCACCTCGTACCAGTCGCGACTAGGGGTGGGCGTGTCCATGCCGAGCATGCGGATGCCGCGGGAGACGAGGTAGCGGGCGGCATCCTGCGTGAGCGACGGGAAATCGCTGAAGAAGTTTTCAGCGCCGAACTGCCTATGCCAGCCGGTCTCGTAGATGATCTTGGCCCCCGGCACGAGTAAGCTCTCATGACGCCGGAAGTCGTCGGGTGTGATCTCCTCCCGTGGGGCCTTCGGGATACGCAGCACCGTAGCCGGCCCGTAGAACCAGTCGAGCGGCATTTGATCGAGCGTTTTGCCGTCATCGACAAAGTGGTACATCGCATCGAGGTGCGTGCCCTGATGGGTCGACATCGACACCTGCGAAATGTTGTAGCGGAGCGTGGCAGTGGTGCCGTGCGGTACGATCGAGAGCTTCGGGTCGGTCGGGAAGTTCTGCTGCCCGTGGACCAGCGGGTGGGAGATATCGACGAGAGGCATGGCATGCTCCGGTGATCGGTTTCGAAGAAAGGGGAATCGCGGCTGACGAGCAGGTGGTGACGCCGGCGACGCCCGCTGGCACTGGATCGAGTGGTTGTAGATGGCGGGAGGACTCCATGAGAGAATCTCCGAGGGCCGGTTGGGCGTTTCGGAGATTATCCCACGCCTCCCGTCTCGTGCACGCCGGTCTGGTTCCATCCTCTGCCGCCCCTCGGCAAGCCGGGCTCCGCGGCGGTGACTATCTTTTCACTATGTCGCGGGTCATTTCCATCAGACTACGGGTCGTCGTGATCACGCTGGCCGCATGCGCGGCTGCGAGCGCTGCCGGCGGGCAGCACGATCCGCCCGAGTGGAACGCCGCATTCGTCCAAGAGGCCCTTGCCGACGCGCGGGCGCAGGGTGACGCCCGGCGTGGGGCCGGCGTGTTCAGCGTGGCCACGACCGGCTGCACGGCGTGCCACAAGGTGGCCGGTGAGGGCGGCGCGGTGGGCCCCGAACTCACCACGATCGCCAAGTGCCTTTCGCCCGAGGAGATCGTCGAGAGCGTCTATTGGCCCGCGCGGGCCGTGAAGCCCGAGTATCGGGCCTATGCCTTCACGCTGGCCGACGGCCGCGTGCTTCAGGGCATCGTCAAGGAGGAGACGCCGGCGGCCGTGGTCGTCGTGGACGCCACGGGCAAGAGCCACAGTGTGCCGCCCGGCGAGATCGAGGAGCGGACCGAGGTCGGCTCCCTCATGCCGGCCAACGTGTTCACGTCGCTCCCGGCGGAGCAGCGGCGAGACCTGGTTCGCTATCTCCTCGAACTCGGCCGCACGCCGGGCCTCGAGTCGCTCTCCCACCGCCCGGGCACGTTCGACGTTCCGCGGGAACCGCTTGTGCCCGCCGATTGGCCGAACCGTGGCCTGTGGGTCAACGAGCACCGCATCTATGACGCCTACACGAAGCAGGCCATGCAGTTTCGCGACCGCAATCCGATGCCGATCCTGCTCCCCGCATATCCCGGCCTCGACGGCGGCACGCATGGCCACTGGGGCAGCATCCCCTGGTCCACGTGGGACGACACCCGCCGCGACACCTGCGACCAGGGCACCGTGCAGGCCTGGCCACTGAAGCTCGACGAGCGGACGATCCCGCGGGCTGTGAATGTGCGGCTCGGCGACTCGGGCGAACTCGCCGCCTGCTTCAACCCCGATACGCTCCAGTTTGAGGCCACGTGGACCAGCGGCTTCCTGAAGTTCGACAAAACCCGCTACGGCTTCCTCTCACCGGCCACTCCGGCCGGCCCCGTCAGCCCGCCGCCCGCCGCAGCGGAACTGCCGCCCGGGCCGCGTACGTATCAAGGGTTTTATCGGCATGGGAAGCGGGTTCTCTTCCTCTACGTGATCGGCGGCGTGCAGTATCTCGACGCACCGTGGGTGAAGGATGGCGCGCTCGTCCGCGAGATCGCGCCGCTCGCGAGCCATTCGCTCACGGAAGTCTGGAGAGGCGGCCCCAGCCAGTGGCCGCAGACGCTCACCACCACCGGCACCCTTGGCTCAGGCAAGCCGTATGCTGTCGACACGATCGCGCTGCCGGTGGACAACCCATGGGGCAGCCTGATGTTTTTCGGGGGGCACGACTTCTTCTCGAACGGCGACGCCGCGATCTGCACGATCCAGGGCGACGTGTGGCGGGTCTCCGGCCTCGATGCGGAGCTCAAGAGCGTGCGTTGGCGGCGGATGGCGGCCGGCCTCAACCAGGCCCTCGGCCTCGTCGTGACAGACGACGTCGTGTATGTGCTCTGCGGCGACCAGATCACCCGGCTCGACGACACCAACGGCGATGGCGAGGCCGATTTCTACGGCTGCGTGACCAACCGCTTCGAGCCGTCCGGCGGCCACAACTACAAGTGCGGCCTCGAGCGCGACGTGGCCGGCAACTTCTTCACCGCCTCGCACCAGGGGCTGCTGCGGATCAGCCCCGACGGCCAGACGATCGACATCGTGGCCACGGGCTTTCGCAACCCCGACGGCCTCGCGCTCCTGCCTGACGGCTCAATCACCGTGCCGGTCTCCGAAGGCGACTACGCCAACGCCTCGGCGATCTGCGAGGTGAAGCAGAAGCCGGGCCAGCCGCCCGCGAACCCCGTGCTGAATTTCCGGGGCGTTCCCCCTGCCCTGCCGATGGTGTATGTGCCACGCGGGCTCGACCACTCGAGCGGCGGGCAGACGTATGTATCGAGCGACCGCTGGGGACCGCTCGGCGGCCAGCTCGTGCACTTTTCGTTTGGCGCCTGCACGCACTTCCTCGTGCTCCGCGACGAGGTGGCCGGCCAGACGCAGGGAGCCGTCGTGCCGCTTGTTGGCGACTTCCGCTCGGGCGTCCACCGCGGCCGGTTCAGCCCCGCCGATGGCCAGCTCTACGCGAGCGGCATGAACGGCTGGCATGTCTACGGCGTCGACGATGGCTGCTTCCAGCGCGTGCGCTACGTCGGCGGCACCGTGCAGCAGCCGGTCGGGATTCGGGCTCACCGCAACGGCGTGCTGCTGCGATTCTCGGCGCCGCTCGAACGCAGCGTGGCGGCCGACGCGGCGAGCCACTTCGCCCAGTGCTGGAACTACCGCTACGGCCCGGCGTATGGCTCGCCCGAGTTTTCACCGAGCCACTACGGCACGGTGGGCCACGATCCACTCGCGATCCGCTCGGCCACGGTGCTCTCCGACGGCCAGAGCCTGTTTCTTGAAATACCCGACCTCCAGCCGGTGAACCAACTGCATCTCCAGGTGGCGGTCGGCCCAGACACGACACGCGACGTGTTCGCCACCGTGCACGCGCTCGACGAGCCGTTTCGTGACATTCCGAACTATCAGGAAGTGACGCGGCCCGTCGGGGCCCTCCCGATCCTGCGCGACGTCGTGATGATGAAGGCCACGGTGAAGAATCCCTGGCTGGCGAAGGTGGAGGGCTCTCGCGAGGTCGTGATGGAGGTCGCCTCGAACCTCGCCTACAAGACGCCGGAACTGCGGGCCACGCCCGGTGAAAAAATGGCCCTTACGTTCGTGAATCCCGACGTCGTGCCGCACAACTGGGTGCTCGCAAAGCCCGGCATGCTCGCCGCCGTCGGCACACTCGCCGACGGGCTCATCGCCGACCCCGAGGCCGTGGCCCGGCACTACGTGCCCAAGACCGACGACGTCGTCGCCTACGCCGACATCACCGAGCCCGGCAAGCGGCAGACGATTTACTTCACCGTACCCGACGTGCCGGGCCGCTATCACTTCCTCTGCACGTTCCCTGGCCACTGGAAGCTGATGAACGGCCTGCTCATCGTGGAAGACGACGAGCCCATCGATGTCGCCGCGAAGGCGCAGGAGCTCTTCCGCCGCGACAACCTCGTGGCCTGGTGCATCGTGCCGTTCGACGCCAAGCAGCGCGGCCCTGAGGATCGCGCGGCGATGCTCGCAAAACTCGGCTTCAAGCACTTTGCCTACGATTGGCGGCCGGAGCACATCCCCACGTTCGACCGGGAGTGGGACGCGCTTGCGAAGCACGACGTCGCACTCGACGCCTTCTGGGCCACACCACCGGATTTTCCCGGGCTACTCACAAGCCTCGAGAAGCGCGGGCTCAAGCCGTCTTTTTGGACGATGATCGATGCCCCGACCGAGCTCGACCAGGCGGCGAAGGTGAAGCACGCTGCCGCCGCCCTGCGGCCCGTGGCCGAGCAGGCCGCGAAGGCGGGCTGCCGCGTCTCCATCTACAACCACGGTGGCTGGGGCGGGGAGCCGGAAAACATGGTGGCGGTGTGCGAGGCCCTCGCCATGCCGAACGTCGGCATCGTCTACAACCAGCACCACGGTCACAGCCACCTGCCGCGATGGAAGGAATCGCTCGCGAAGATGCTGCCGCACCTGCACTTCCTCAACCTCAATGGCATGACCGCCGATGGTGAATCGACCGGGAGGAAGATTCTCGTCATCGGCCAGGGCGATCTCGACGTGGCCCTCGCGAAGACGATCTGCGAGAGCGGCTACACTGGCCCGATCGGGATCCTTAACCACACCGGCCATGACGCAGAGGCTCGGCTCCTCGACAACCTCGAGGGCCTCGACTGGGTCGTCGGCGAACTCACCGCGAAGCCAATCCCGAAGCCCACGCCGCGAACGAATTGAGGGATAGCCCGGCCAATGGCACTTCCGCCAGCATTGCCCAACTGGTGAGCAACGCGTGAACCGCGTGCTTGCGTCTCCCTGGTCCCAAAAGCGATTCCCGGAACGCCTGCCTTCCCTCCCCACGTGGCGTTTCTCCAGCGTCAACGCGGAATATCTCCGAGTCCGGCCGCCTGGCGGCTTTGTTTCCGCCTCGCGTCCGGCATGGCTCATACGTGTCACACTTGATCCTCGCGTTTTGAGGGCCACCGCAGCCGGCCGGCGACATGCTCGGCGCCGGCGGGACGTGTGAGGTCTCTGCTCAAACGCTCCGGAGCGACCGCCGCGGGGCACACGTCTCACCGGCTTCTGCGCGTGCCTCCGATCCGGCTGCTCCCCCTTCCGGAATCGCACATGCCAGCGATGATGCCGCGAGCCTAATGCGAACCGGAAAGACACACAGGTTGAAAACCTGTGCTACGAGAAGAGGCAGCGAGGGGCTGCCCGTGCCCGGGAGCCGGCGTTGCTTCCGACGCGCAGCCAGGATGGCGAAGCGGAGGAAGCATCGAGCGAGCGAAGGCCTGGAGGGCCGTAGCGAGTGTCCGGCGACGGGCATGGGCAGCCCCGAGCCTGATACACGCGCGAGCATCACGTGTGAGCCGTATGAGGATCTTCCGGATCAGCCCTGGTTCGATGATGAACGCGATCAGCCGAATATCGCCGCCACACCCCGGACACCGCCTTGGAAACCCCTCTCCCACCCGCGCCGTCATTTTCAAACGCTGCAGGCATCGGCCGACTCGGCGAAGCTGGCAGGTCCGATCCCGAGGCTCACGAATCGCTGGTCTACCGCAAAGTGTTGCGGAATCGCGTGCGACCGAACTAACCTCTCAACAATACCCCAGGTGTGCATAAGGTGGATCATGAGTGAGAAGCAGAGAACAGTGTTCGTCCGTCGCGGAAGCTCCGTAAAAGGGCCTATTCCGAGGACCAAACTTACGCCACTGGTAAAGGCCGGAAAACTCTTGCCCTCGGACGAAGTTGCCGAGGCATCCACTGGCCCTTGGGCTCTGGTGGGTGAGTTCATTGAAGCAGCAGACATCGCAGTGATCGACACGTTCACGATTGATCACTCGATTCGCCGAGGCACTTTTTCCGTGAGCTACAACTGTCCACGATGCCGTGAATCGCTTGCCACCAAAGAAGATGAGATATCCCAGAGCGATGCCTGCCCGAAGTGTCGACAGCGGTACCGCCTGTCGCCTCGAGCCGAGGACCAGCTACGCCAAGCAAAGGACAGACTCGAGCAGGCCCGTGTGCCGCAGCACGCGGAAGAAAAGCAAGCAGCCGCCGACGCCGTACCTATTCAGATAGCGGGGACTGCCACTTCAGCTTGGCGGTTGTCCGTGCGGGAGTGGAACGCGACCATCCGCTCCTCGGCTCGTGCCGTGATCGCTATCGGCTGCCTTGTTGGCGTCTTGTCCGCCGCTGGCTACGCGTGGGACTGGTACAAAACCAACACCCCGCTCGCCACATTCGAACGATTCGCACGGGCCAAAACCGAGAATCTGGCGCTCACCTGCCCTTTGCTTCCAATACGCAACATACGATTTGACCTTCGCAAAACTGATTCACTCACAACTCCCTCTATCGGGATGATCACGTACTCTACGGTGCATCCGGTCAGGCAAGACGCGGAAGGCAAGGAGATCGTCATTGAGGGTGATGCCGAATGCGAAATAGCCTGCGGTAAACAAGGTCAACGTTGGATATTTCAGAGTGCCACCATCAAGTCTACAAATTGGAGGATCCGAAAGGCTGACGATGCCAATCTCGCCAAAACCATAGTGAATTCCATGAACAGAGAGGTTCTGCCGACTGAGGTCATTGAAGACGGATGGAATGGTGTGAGAAACCGCATGTGCGAGTTCGAAAGAGCAGGATTCTCAATGGAAGGGCTTGCGTCACTATCCAAAGACGACGCTTCTCGCTTGGGTAGGTCACGCGTACTCAATCTCAAGTTCGACAGCCTTTCGAACGTAGAGCCGGATGCGATGCGGGAACTCGTCGAGTCTCGCAAGTCCTTCGTGCAGGAGCGAAGGGGACAGGGCGAAAATGATTGGATTTGGAGACCGCAAGCCGGCTACGGCGTTCTGGAGCTAGATGGTCTGCCCGCTATCTCGGACGCTCTTGCAAAGGAGGTCGCCGCCTTCAAGGGTACGGTGAACCTCAACACCATCGAATCTCTGTCGGACACGGCCGCCGAGCATCTCGCCACGCACCGCGGTCCTCTCTATTTGCGAAAATTGACGAAGCTATCTCCGCACGCGGAAACGGTGCTGGCACAGCATGCTGATGATTTAGGAATCGGGGTTACAGCCCTATCAGATACAGCGGTTGATTTCCTGGCGATAGACAACTGGCCGGGAGATCGGCTTGATCCGGAACAACGTAAACATGTGACCCTCTCCGGCCTCGCGGAGATTTCGGAACCAGGCATTACTGCGATTATCAATAGTCCTTGTCGCTTCACGATGCCAGGACTCAAGACTCTTACTTCCGTGCGGCTCGCTGAGAAGCTTATCGCGGATGGAGACTACGAAGGGGTCACAGGTGAAACACTCCAACTGGGGGAACTGCAGTCGCTTTCCGACGACGTGGCGAAAGTGGTCGTCCAATTTCCTGGAGATGTCGAGGTGTACAACTTACAGACGCTCACCAGTGAGCCCCTTGCCGGTAAAATGGTAAAAGACAGAGACGGCGGATCTTTATCGCTTCCGAAACTGAAGGACCTGAGCCCGACCGCAGCAAGGGTCTTGGCAGAATTCTCCGGCGAACTGCGCATCTCGAGCGATGACATCGGTCTTGATGCATTGTCGCCGGACGTGGTGGCTGTGCTTGCCCGTCACCGTGGAGACCTTCACGTTTCTTTCCGTGCCTTACTGCCCGTCGTTGCCGAAGCACTCAGTGGTCATGAGGGAACACTCCGCATTCATTCCAGAGAGGCGGTACCGTTACAGGTCCTTGATGCATTGACCGCCCATCAAGGAGAAGTGTTTCTGGAATGCCAAGAGCCCGTATTGACCCATTACTTCGGAGGAAATGACAGGCCCCTCCGCACAGCCGACTGATACGGCTCACGCGCGATGCTCGCGCGGGTATCAGGCTCGGGGCTGCCCCTTCTCGTAGCACAGGTTGGCAACTTGTGTGTCCCACGTAGCACAGGTTGGCAACCTGTGTGTCTTCCCGGTTCGCATGGGGCTCGCGGCATCATCGCTTGCAGGTGCGATTCCGGAAGGGGGAGCAGCCGGATCGGAGGCACGCGCAGAAGCCGGTGAGACGTGTGCCCCGCGGCGGTCGCTCCGGAGCGTTTGAGCAGAGAACTCACACGTCCCGCTGGCTTCGAGCATGTCGCCGGCCGGCTGCGGTGGCCCTCCAACGCACGAGGATCACGTGTGACCCGTCTGAGTTGTTGACGGCGGTCGAAAACGGCGGCGCGGGGGCCGCTCGCCGTGCCGCAACTCGATGGAGTTAAACGGCTTATGCGTCTCCATGCCGAACTGTGCGTTTTGCTACCGAAGACCCAAACGGATGGGGTGGGATTTGAACCCACGAGCCGCTTACGCGACTGCCGGTTTTCAAGACCGGTGCATTCAACCGCTCTGCCACCCATCCCAATCGGCCGAGGCCTCCGGCCCCTGCCACCAGCGGGAAAGTCTATCGGATCACCGTGAGCAACGGGGGTGGCTTTGACTGTTTTCCTGGGGTTTCCTACAGTTTCGGCTCACCCGATCACCTGAAAGGAACATTTTCCATGGGCGGCATCAGCAACCGGATGAAGGAAATCAAGCGGCGTCGGCACCGCAGGCAGAAGCTTGTGAAGATGCAGATGAAGCTCAAGAAGGCAACCGCCAGCGAGAAACTCGTCATGGCCGACAAACTCCGCAGGATGACCACCGGCGCCAACGTTCTGATCGCGAGGATGGGCCTCGAGGATCGCAAGCGCGGCTGAGCGTCAGGGCTCGAGTTTGAAGTCGAACCCGTCCTGGACGAAATCGACCTGCACCCGGCTGCCTTCCGGGAACCTGCCAGAGAGCAACTCCCTGGCAAGTGCGTTTTGGAGCTGCTGCTGGATCACGCGCTTCAGCGGACGGGCCCCGTACACCGGGTCGTAGCCGAGCCGAGCGATCTCGTCGAGCGCCGCCTCCGTGCAGTCGAGCGTGATCCCGGCCTTTGCCGCCTGTTCTACCAGCCGCTGCACCTGGATCATGACGATCCGCCGGATGTGCTTCTGGTCGAGTGGGTGGAAGACGATCGTTTCGTCGATGCGGTTGAGAAACTCGGGTAGGAACCGGGATTGGAGTGCCTCTCGCACCGCTTCGCCAACCTCCTGCTCGCTGCCCCCCTCTTTCGTGATCTGCTGGATCGCCTGGCTGCCGACGTTGCTGGTCATCACCACGATGCTGTTGGTGAAGTCGACCGTATGGCCGAGGCTGTCGGTGAGCCGGCCGTCGTCGAGCACCTGCAGCAGCACGTTGAACACGTCGCGGTGGGCCTTCTCCATCTCGTCCAGCAGAACCACCGAATACGGCCGCCGTCTGACCGCCTCGGTGAGCCTGCCGCCTTCCTCGTATCCGACGTAGCCCGGGGGAGCGCCGATCAGACGGGCGACCGTGTGCTTTTCCATGTACTCGCTCATGTCGATCCGAATCATGGCGTTCTCGTCGTCGAACAGCACCTCGGCAAGCGCCTTGCAGAGCTCCGTCTTTCCGACTCCCGTGGGGCCCAGGAAGATGAACGAACCGATCGGCCGGTTTGGATCCTGGAGACCGGCCCGACTGCGACGGACCGCGTCGCTCACCGCCTCGACCGCCTCATCCTGGCCGATCACCCGCTGGTGGAGCCGGTCCTCGAGCACGAGCAGCTTCGCACGCTCGCTCTCCACGAGCCGGGTCACGGGAATGCCAGTCCAGGCGCTCACCACCTCGGCGATCTCCTCGGGGCCGACCTCGCGGCGGAGCAGCCGCTTCGCACCGGTCTTTCCCGCTTCTTTGGCGTGATCCCTGTCGGTTCCCTCCTGCTCGAGCCGCTGCTGTAAGGTCTTTCGCTTCACGTCGAGTTCGTAAAGGCTCTGGAACATCTCCTCGCCGACCGGCTGGCCCGACGCCTGCCGCTCTTTGATGGCGACGCCGGCTTGGTCGAAGGCGAGCTGCACCTCGTTGAGCTGGTTGCGGAGTTCCTGGGCGCTTCCCACGCCCATCTTCTCGGCCTCCCACTGCTGGCGGAGGTCGGCAAGGGTCTTGCGGAGGCCCACTGACTCTTCCTCAATCTCCTTGAGCCGCTCCTTGGCGTGTTCCTCGGTCTCCTCGGCAAGCTGACGGGCAGCGAGCTCGAGTTGCACGAGCCGTCGCTGCACCTCGTCGATCTCGCTGGGCACGCTCTGGAGTTCCATCGCGATCCGGCTAGTCGCCTCGTCCATGAGGTCGATCGCCTTGTCCGGAAGAAACCGGTCGGCGATGTAGCGATGCGAGAGTTCGGCCGCCGCGACCAAGGCCGAGTCCTTGATTTTCACGCCCTTGTGGTGAGCCTCGTAGCGGGGCTTGAGGCCGCGGAGGATGGCGATCGTGTCCTCGACACTCGGCTCCCCCACCATCACCGGCTGGAAGCGACGCTCCAGGGCCGCGTCCTTTTCGATGTGTTTTCGATACTCGTCGAGCGTGGTCGCGCCGATGCACCGCAGTTCCCCGCGGGCCAGCGCCGGCTTGAGAAGGTTGGCGGCGTCAGACCCGCCCTCCGCCGCCCCCGCGCCGATCACGGTGTGGAGCTCGTCGATGAAGAGGACGACATTGCCAGCGGCCGCCTCGACCTCGCGAAGGATCGCCTTGAGCCGATCTTCGAACTCGCCGCGGTATTTCGTGCCGGCGATCAGCGCGCCCAGGTCCAGAGCCACCACGCGACGGCCGCGAAGATTGTCGGGCACATCGGCCTGCACGATCCGCAGGGCCAGACCCTCCGCGATCGCCGTCTTGCCCACGCCAGGCTCGCCGATGAGCACGGGATTGTTCTTGGTGCGGCGGGAGAGCACCTGGATCACCCGCCGGATTTCGGCGTCGCGGCCGATGACGGGATCGAGTTTGCCCTGGCTGGCTCTTTTCGTGAGATCGATGCCGTACTTCTCGAGCGCCTGAAACTTCTCCTCCGGATTCTGGTCGGTCACCCGCGACTGGCCGCGGACCGCCTGCAGCCCGGCGAGCAGTTCCTTCTCGCCGATCGCCGCCAGTTGGAGGAGGTTTTTCGCCTTCGACGGCACTTTCGCGAGGGCCAGGAGCAGGTGGTCGGTGGAGACGAACTCGTCCTTCATCCGGTGCGACTCGGTCGTCGCCGCCTCGAAAACCTTGATCATTTCCTGATCAGCCTGCGGCTGAGCGCCACCCGACACCTTCGGGTGGTGTGAGAGTTCGGCAGCGACAATCCGCTCGAGATGGCCGCGGTCGGCGCCGATCTTCTCCAGCAGCGGCCGGACGATACCCTCCCGCTCGCTGAGCAGGGTCTGCAGCAGGTGCACTGGTGTCACCTGCGGGTTGCCCTGGCTTCCCGCGAGTTCCACCGCCGCCTGCACCGCCTCTTGGGCCTTGATCGTGAACTTGTCAAAGCGGAACGCCATCGTTTGGTCTCCACAACCTGGGGACGCAATGCACGGCGACACCCTGCTCCCCACGAGGGAGAGACAGGATGTCACCTGATGTGAGGATCGCGGTTAGGCGTCCTTCTTGACTTCAAACTCGGCATCGATGGTGTCGTCAGACGCGGCACCGGCCTGTGCCGTGGCGCCGCCGGGCGCGCCGCCATCCCGCTGCACCGTCTCGTAGAGCACCTTCGACAGGGCGTGCGCCGCCTGCTCGAGCGCGTCGTGCGCCGACGTGATCGCGTCGACGTCCTCGCCCTTGGCCATCTCGCGAGCCTTGGCGATCGCCGCCTCCAGCGGAGCCTTGTCGGAGGCGGAGAGCTTCGCCTCGTTTTCCTTGATCGCCTTCTCGGTCTGGAAGCAGAGCGCCTCGGCCCGGTTGCGGGCCTCGGCCAGCCGGTACTTCCGCTTGTCATCCTCGGCGTGGCTCTCGGCATCCTTCCGCATCCGCTCGATCTCCGACTCGTTGAGACCGCTCGACTGCTCGATGCGGACCGTCTGCTCCTTGTTGGAGCCGAGATCCTTCGCGCTCACCGAGAGAATGCCGTTGGCGTCGATGTCGAACTTCACCTCGATCTGCGGCGTGCCACGCGGCGACGGCGGAATCCCCTCCAGGTTGAACTGGCCGAGAAGCCGGTTATCACGGGCCATCGGTCGCTCGCCCTGAAACACGCTCACCGTCACCGCCGTTTGGTTATCGGCGGCGGTGCTGAAGACCTGCTTCCGCTCGGTCGGCACGGTGGTGTTTCGCTCCACCAGCTTCGTGAAGATGCCCCCCTCGGTCTCGATGCCGAGCGAGAGCGGGGTGACGTCGAGCAGGAGCACGTCCTGCACGTCGCCGCCGAGCACACCCCCCTGGATCGCGGCGCCGAGTGCGACGACCTCGTCGGGGTTCACGCCCTTGTGGGATTCCTTGCCGAAGAGCTTCCGGACCAGGTCCTGCACCTTGGGGATGCGGGTCGAACCGCCGACCAGAACGACCTCGTCGATGTCCTTCGGATCGAGCTTCGCGTCCTTGAGCGCCTGGACCACCGGGCCCCGGCAGCGCTCGACGAGGGCGTCGCACATCTGCTCGAACTGGGCCCGCGTGATCGTCATCTGCAGGTGCTTCGGGCCGCTGGCATCGGCCGTGATGAACGGCAGGTTGATGTCGGTGCTCTGGGCGGTGGAGAGTTCCTTCTTGGCCTTTTCGCAGGCCTCCTGGAGCCGCTGCAGGGCCATCGTGTCCTTGCGAAGGTCGATCCCCTGTTCCTTCTTGAACTGGTCGGCGACGTGGTCGATCAGGGTCTTGTCGAAGTCGTCGCCGCCGAGGTGCGTGTCACCGTTGGTGCTGATCACGCGGAACACGCCGTCGGCAACCTCCAGAACCGACACGTCGAACGTGCCGCCGCCGAGGTCGAACACCACGATCTTTTCCTGGGCCTTCTTCTCCAGGCCGTAGGCCAGTGCGGCAGCCGTGGGCTCGTTGATGATGCGCATCACCTCGAGGCCCGCGATCACACCGGCATCCTTCGTGGCCTGCCGCTGGGCGTCGTTGAAGTAGGCGGGGACGGTGATCACGGCCTTGTTGACCTTGTGACCAAGGTAGGCCTCGGCCGACTCCTTGAGAGCGCGGAGCACCTTCGCCGACACCTCGGGAGGCGTGAACTCCTTGTCGCCCGCCCGCACCTTCACGTAGTCCTCGGGGCCGCCGACGACCTCGTACGGCACCATCTTTTCCTCGCCGCCGACCTCGTTGTGCCGCCTGCCCATGAATCGCTTGATCGAGTAGATCGTCCGCTTGGGGTTGGTGACGGCCTGACGGCGGGCGATGTCGCCCACGAGGGTCTCACCCTTGTCGTTGAAGGCGACCACGCTCGGGGTGAGGCGGTTGCCTTCCTTGTTCGCGATCACCTTGGGCTCCTTGCCCTCCATCACCGCGACCACCGAGTTGGTGGTGCCAAGGTCGATGCCGATGATCTTTTCGCCCTGCTTGGTTGCCATGGTTCCGGTCCCCTTTGTGGTGTGCGGTCGTGTTGCGGAAGCCCTCCGGCCCGGGGGTCACCCGAGCCAGTTTTGGCCGTCCGGCCTCGTGCCTGATGGAAATGCAAAGCCCGTGCCATGCTCCGGGGTGCCGCGCCCCACTTTCCAGGCGACCGCAGCAACCGGCGAAAAATTGGCGAATCGGCCGTATTTACGTCGATCGGCCTCACGGTACAGTTGTGGAGGTCGCCTCCGGCATCCACGGAGGGTCTGCCATTTTGGCCGTCTGAGGTCGTCCGCTCGCCATGGCTCACTCCGGTTCACCGCGGGATTCGACAGCCGACGGCGGCAGGAAGCCTGGCCTGCCGCAGCTCCGCTCCCAGATCGACAAGCTCGATCGCCAACTCGTCAGCCTGATGAACGAGCGGGCGGAGTTCGCCCGACAGATCGGCCACGTCAAGCAGTCGACGGGGCAGCAGACGTACGACCCGTCCCGCGAGGAGACGGTGCTCGAGCGGGTGGCCAGCGCCAACGACGGCCCACTTTCCAACGAGAGTGTGAAGGCGGTGTTTCGCGAGCTGATCTCCGGCTCGCGGGCTATCGAGCAGCACCTCCGCGTGGCGCACCTCGGACCGGCGTGGACCTACAGCCATCTCGCGGCGCTTCACCGCTTTGGCAGTGCCGTCGACTTCGTGCCGGTGGCCAGCATCTCTGCGGCATTCGAGGAAGTGCAGGCCGGTCATTCCCACTACGGGGTGGTGCCGCTGGAAAACTCCACCGATGGACGGATCGCCGACACCCTCGACAACCTCTCGCGGCTGCCCGTGAAGATCTGTGCGGAGGTTCCCCTGCGGATCCACCACACCCTTCTGGCCACATGCGACCGCTCAGCCGTCAAAGAGGTCTACAGCCGTCCGCAGGCGTTGTCGCAGTGCCGCAACTGGCTGGCCCGCCACCTGCCTGCGGCCCGACTGGTCGAGGTGACGAGCACCAGCGCTGCAGCCGAGATGGCCGCCCAGCGGCCTGATGCCGCCGCGATTGCCAGTCGCCAGGCGGGCGTCCACTACGGCCTCTCGGTGCTGGCGGAGAATATCGAGGATATCGCCGGCAACACGACGCGGTTCGCCGTGATCGGCCATGCCGACTCGAGCCGCACCGGGAAGGACAAGACCTCGCTGATGTTCGAGATCGAGCACAAGCCCGGCGGGCTCGCCGATGCTCTGGCGATCCCGAAGCGGCAGAAGCTCAACCTCACCTGGATCGAATCGTTCCCCATGCCGGGAGAGGTGGGCGGCTACATCTTCTTCGTGGAGCTCGAGGGCCACCGCAGCGACCTTCGCCTGCGGCGGGCGATCGCCTCGCTCGAGAAGCGGTGCAAGCGGGTCGTGGTGCTCGGCTCCTACGCCGCGGCCGCTCCGGTGGGCTGACGCCCCGGCGACGGGCCGCTACGCTTTGGGGGCTCGCATGGCCCCCTTTTCACCTCGTTTGGAGTCCACGCATGTCCCGCAGGAAGATCGTCGCCGGCAACTGGAAGATGAACCTCGACCGGGCGAAGGCCAGGGAGCTTGCCGCCGCCGTCGCAGCCCGGGTCGCGGAGGCCGGCGCGACCGAATTGGTGCTCTGCCCCCCGGCGGTCTACATCGAGACGGTTGGCGTGACGCTCGCGGCCGCGAAGTCGGTCGTGGCCCTCGGTGGCCAAAACATGCTCGACAAGGCGAGCGGTGCCTTCACCGGCGAGGTGGCCGCGGCGATGCTCCTCGACCTTGGCTGCCGCTACGTGATCCTCGGCCACTCCGAACGGCGGACGCTGTTCGGCGAGACCGACGCAATCGTCAACGCCAAGACAAAGGCCGCGCTTGCCGCGGGGCTGATCCCGATCGTGTGCGTTGGCGAGACACTCGAAGAGCGGGAGGCAGGCCGCACCAGCGACGTGGTGGCCACGCAGGTGAGGGGTTCGCTCGCCGGCGTCTCGACGGACGACCTGGAGAAGACGGTCGTCGCCTATGAACCCGTGTGGGCGATTGGCACGGGGAAGGTGGCGACGCCGCAGCAGGCCCAGGAGGTGCACGCCCTGATCCGTGGCCTCCTCGGAGCGCTTGCGTCGCCAGCGGTCGCCGACAAGGTTCGCATCCAGTACGGTGGCAGCGTCAAGCCCGACAACGCGGCCGATCTCGCGGTGCAACCCGACATCGACGGTGCCCTCGTCGGTGGAGCAAGTCTCAAGGCCGACGACTTTTTGGGAATCGCCAAAGCCTTCGGCGGCTGACCCGGTGCCGAAGACGATGAACGGGGCTGAAACAACGCTGGGGTAGCCTCTCCCGCGGCGTTGGGCTAGTCTTTTGCCCGGTTCGATGTCCCTGTCCACCGGTGTTCGGAGCCTCCCTCGTCCATGACCGCGCTTGTTCGATTCGGCCTCGGCTTTCTGCTCGTTTTCTCCGCCCTGTTTCTCATCGCACTGGTGCTCATCCAGCGCGGCCGGGGCGGCGGCCTTGCCGGAGCATTCGGCGGCGCGGGCGGTCAGAGCGCCTTTGGCACGAAGGCGGGCGACGTCTTCACGCGGATCACCGTGATTGTGGCCGCCTGCTGGATTCTGCTGTGCATCCTCGCGATCAACCTGCTCGGTCGAAGCGAATCGCTCTTCAATCCGAACCTTGGCACCGCAGCCGGCCAGGCCGTTCCGGCGCAGTCGACGATTCCGCCCGTGGGTGGGCCGGTCACCACGCCCGATGCCGCAGGTCCAGCCACGGATGCGCCGCAGGCCCAACCGGCCGCGACGCCGGCTAACGAGCCGGCAACTCCAGCCGCTGCGGACGCTCCCGCCGCCACCGACGCGAAGTGACGCAATGGCCCTGAGCATGACGGGCTGCGGCGAGGGCGTCGCCACCGAGGGTGGCAGCTCGTGCCGCGTGGAACTCCGAGGCGTCAACAACCGGCACTTCAAACTCACTCTTCGGGCCCGCGATACCCTCGCGGCGCTCGAACCACGAATCGAGGCTGTGATTCGCGGCCGTGTCCGTCGTGGCACCGTGCAGGCGACCGTCGATCTTTTGGGCGCCGCCGCCATTCCCGCCCGGCGGCTCGACAGGGCCCAACTCGCCGCCTATCTCGACGACCTGGCTGATTTCTGCGCCACGCACGACCTTCCGCTTCCGAAGTCGGTGGACGGCCTGCTCGGGCTGCCCGGACTGTTGGTCGACGAACCGGCCGAGTCGTCGTCGGTGGATCGTCTCTGGCCGCTGGTGTCACAGGCTCTCGCCGCCGCCCTCGCTCGCTACGACCAGATGCGGCGGGCCGAGGGCGAGGCACTCGCCACCGACATGCGGTCGTCGTGCCGTGAGATCGCCGAGTTGGCCGAGGGCATCCGCGACCGCGTGCCCGGGGTGGTGGCCGCTCATCGTGACCGACTGCGGGAGCGGGTCGCGAGGTTGCTCGATGATCGGGCGGCGGCGGTGTCGGAGGCCGATGTGGCCCGCGAGGTGGCACTGATGGCCGACCGGACGGACGTCGCTGAGGAACTCGTGCGACTGGCGAGCCACGTCGCCCAGTTTGACCGGCTGCTCGACGAGGAGTCGCCGGGGCGGGCGCTCGATTTCCTCGCCCAGGAGATGGGCCGGGAGGCCAACACCGTCGCGTCCAAGTCGCTTGACGTGGGCATCGCCCACGCCGTGGTGGAGATCAAGACCCGGATTGAGCGGCTACGCGAGCAGGCCCAAAACGTCGAGTGAGGGGCCGTTCGGCGACGCCGCTTTTCAAGGCGTTGCGGGCTGCGGTACAACATCGGGATGGAAGACCGGCCGGGCAAACTCGTCGTGATCTCGGGCCCGTCCGGGGTGGGCAAGACGACGCTGCTCCGGCGGTTGCTTGCCGACCTGCCGACCCTCGTGCCGAGCGTCTCCGCCACCACGCGGCCCCCGCGGGCCGGCGAATGCGACGGCATCGACTACCACTTCATCCCGCTTGACGAGTTCGAGCGGCGGCGGGCCGTCGGCGAGTTCCTGGAGTGCTGCCAGGTGTATGGCCGGCAGCACTGGTACGGCACGCTGGTGGCCGAGGTGGCCCCCCGTCTTGCGGCCGGAAAATGGGTCGTGCTCGAGATCGACGTAGAGGGTACACTTTCCATTCTCGCTCGTTATCCACAGGCGATCACCATTTTCGTCGAGCCCGCCCATCCCGACCAGCTGCTTGAGCGGCTCAAGGCACGGGGCACGGAGTCGCCCGACGCCATGGCCCGCCGGCTGGAGGTGGCGCGACGTGAACTTCACGAAGCCCACCGCTACAGGCACCGAGTCGTCAACGAGAACGTCGAACTCGCGCTGGCGGAGATCGAGAGAGTTCTGGCGGC
>Ga0194055_10000887_pt1 | contig 24239 bp, 17 predicted proteins | sample SepL449m_MetaG_FD_155482 | JGI IMG/M metagenome (GOLD analysis project Ga0194055, IMG submission 155482) | Anoxic zone freshwater microbial communities from boreal shield lake in IISD Experimental Lakes Area, Ontario, Canada - Sep2016-L442-9m | ecosystem: Environmental > Aquatic > Freshwater >... | reverse complement strand
AGCCTAAATATCCAACTCTATACTAACTGGGCAATGATCTGATCCAAGAATCTCAGGATGAATCTTAGCAGACTTTATATGGCTTAGAATCGACTTAGAGGCTAAGATGTAGTCTATTCTCCAACCGACGTTGCGAGCTCTGGCATTAGCCCAATGAGTCCACCATGTATAAAATCCATTTCCTTGGTGATCAATTCTGAATGTGTCAACGAAACCGGCCTTAATAAAGCTACCAAAACCTTCTCTTTCTTCATTCGTAAAGCCTTTTTTGCCGATGTTTGGTTTAGGATTAGCTAAATCATCTTCAGAGTAAGCAACATTTAAATCACCACAGAAAATTACTGGTTTAGTTTTTTCTAATTGCTTCATATATTCAAGATAAGCTGGGTCCCATTTTTTATGCCTTAACTCTAATCTAGATAAGTCACTTTTTGCATTAGGAGTATATACGGTACTTAGGAAATATTTATCGAATTCAGCAGTTAGGACTCTTCCTTCTTTATTAGGATTGCCATAACTATCCGAGTCAAGACTGTACTTGCTAACTATTACCTCAGGAAGTCCCTCCATGACTTTTATTGGCTTAACTTTAGTAAATATAGCGGTTCCTGAGTAGCCTTTTTTGTCAGCTGAGTTCCAGAATTCTATGTAATCTTTTAGTTCAATTTCAGTTTGATTCTTGTGAGCCTTGGTTTCTTGAAGACAAATAATATCTGGCTTTAAAGAATCAATAAAGGGCTGAAATAAACCTTTTCGGTCCACTGCCCTGATTCCATTAACATTCCAAGAACATATATTAGTCATAATATACATTTTAGTATAGCCCTTAGGAATAAAACTTGCTAGAATAAAACATTAATGAGCTATAAACGAGTACTTCTAAAACTCTCAGGAGAACAACTTGCCGGTAAGTACGATTCTGGAATTGATCCAGTGTTCGCATCATGGCTATCTAAAGAAATACAAAAAGCTAGAGAAAATGGCATTGAAGTTGTAATAATGGTTGGCGGTGGTAACTTTATACGCGGTGCACAAATTGCCGGTCACGGTATCCAAAGAGTTACAGCAGACCACATGGGTATGCTCGCGACTATGATAAATGCACTAGCCCTTACAGACATATTTGAAGCAAATGGACTTCAAACAAGATGCTTATCTAATATTTTCGCTGAACAAGTTGCTGAGAAGTTTATACATCGTTTGGCCAATAAGCATCTAGATAATGGACGAGTAGTAATTGTTGCCGGTGGAACAGGAAGACCTTATTTGACTACAGATACTGCTGCCGTTGAAATTGCTCTTGAGTTAGACTGTGAAGTTGTACTTAAAGCTACTAAAGTTAACGGTGTTTATGATAAGGATCCTGAAAAACATGATGACGCAGAAAAAATAGATCATTTAACTCATCAAAAAGCACTTGAAGAAGAAGGTATTAAAGTCATGGATCAGGCAGCACTTGGACTGGCACTTGAGCACAATATGCCAATAATAATATTTGATAGCTTAGTTGAGGGCAATATTGCCAGCGCTATAAGTGGACAACAAGTCGGTACGTTAATTGATTCGAAGACTGAATAGCAGATATTTGCGCTAAACATTACCTTTGCTATACATGTAAAAACTATACTCGTGCATATATTTATCACCTGCTTAAGGCCGGGGAGATATTGGGGTTAACTCTGTCATCAATACATAACGAATTTTTTGCAATAAATACTGTAGATAAAATTAGAGCTAGCATATTAGACGATACTTTTTTTGATCTAAAGGATGAATATATTAAGCATTACCCTATCAATTGAATAGGCCATATTTTTAAGCTATACTGTTATTTGAAATAATATAATCAAGGTAATTAAATGGATATTAAACCAGTCAAGAAAAAACCTCAGAAGACACAAGTAATATTGACTAAAAAAAATGACAATAAACTAGGCAAAACTTTATTATACTTTCTGATTGCAATAGGAATAATTTCCATAATTATTGCTAGCTGGGTCTATATAATTAAGAGTAATCCTAGCAGCTATATTAATTCAAATAGTTATCAGGCGGTTGACATAGGTTCTTCTGGCAATGATCAAATATATTTTGGAAAAATAGTTAATGTAAATAGTCAGAATTTAGTCCTTGATAATGTTTACTACATTCCAAACTCAACGAAATCTAATAATATTCAGCTTGAGCCAGTAGTTTGCCAGATAGACAAGCCAAGCGACAGGATGGTATTTAATAGAAGCAGTGTTAATTGGTATCAGAATCTACAATCAAGCAGTCAGGTTTCGAGTGCAATTAATAACTTTCAGAAAAGTAACTCAACATCCTGTCCTGCAGTAAATACTCAATCAACTGGTAGTTCCAGCCCATCAGACTCAAGTTCAACACCCGCACCAATCTCCCCCAAAAAGTAATTTATAAACTTTAATATTCATACAATCTAGGCTATAATTATGGTTATGAATAAGGGGTTCAAAAATTGTCTAGTATAGTTTATTGGCTTAATAAAAATCTCGTCTTTATTAGGGGCTTTTTTAATAGTTCAATTTCTAGAATTCCATTAAGGCATCGAAAATTCATTTTCATGTCTTCGGCAGTTTTTTGTATTTCTTTACTTGCCATCGGTACTATATTTTTTGCATATAATAAGATAATCGACAGAAGCTATGTTCTCTCAAAAAACATGCAGCAAGTTATTGGTATTTCTAACCCAACCCTCATAAAGAATATAACTTATGATAAATCAAAGAATTCATATTTTTTGAATCAATCCGTTATAGGAAAAAAATCTAAAAATTCTACAAACACAGAAACTAGCCATACTGTCGGAAATATAGATAGTCAATCTCTCTATTCATTACAGTTGCCAAGTGACTTATCTAAAGGCATAACAACCTATGATAATACATCTAATCTATCTTTTAGCTTAGTTCCTGAATATTCCACTATGCCAGCACGTCAGGATAAGGGCAGAATTGTCTACCCGATTGGCTTGAATGGTGGCAAGGCAGTTTATTCTGTAATAGCCAATGGCGTTCAAGAAGATATAGCTTATAACAAAGCTCCTTCTGACTCGCTTACATTAAAATATAAGCTTAAATTGCCAGATACCTTACAAGCAAAAGAGATGGGTGGTGGAAATATTGGAATCTATTCTGCCGATTCGGCTCTCTTTGGTAATATTACTTTTTCTACACCAGCTGATCAGAAAAAGGTCATGGATGCAAGACGAAGTAGCACGAAAAATTCTCTCGTCTTCGTAATACCTGCACCCATCATAAGAACTACCAACAAATCAGATAATGACAAATCGAAAGTAGCAATGACTTTGAATGGCGATGAGCTTGTCATAAAAGCTGAGCGGCTTAAAACTATTAATAGTGCTTTCTCGATAGACCCTAGCGTAATAGTAGCTACAGCGAACTTGTTTCTGAATCAAGGCAACAATGACGGGAGCGTTGTAATTGATCCGCTCACTAACCAGGTAAGTGAAGGAGGGTATGCTTCTGGTCTTACGGGTGCGCTTAATTCACTGACTTCACTACCAGCTACTCTATATTATCATGCCACAGTCGCTTACGATGGATTTATTTATGTGATGGGTGGGTACGGCAATGGCACAACTACTGGAGGTAAAATTGTCTTATATAACAATATTAAATCTGATGGTAGCCTGGGACCTAGCTGGACAAAATCAACTTCTTCTTTGCCAGTTGCTGAATATGGTGGTAGGGCTAACATTTATAACGGAGTTATATATATTATGCTTGGGGATGCAACGCCACTAACTGGAAATGCTGCCAATTCAGAACTTTTCTATGCATCAGTTTGTACAGGTTCGAACACAACAACTCAATATGCCAGTAATTGCACTACTAAATCTACTCCAGGTGAGACTTCATCATGGAATACGGGGACCAGTTTGCCTTTGGGTGTAGTCAATGGAAGCATGAATATTTATAAAGGATATATCTACCAGCTTGCAGGACAATATACTGGTTATGGCTGTGGTACCACTGCTCCCGTTGCCCCCCAAGGAGGTTGGTACAGTAAAATAAATGCCGATGGATCAAATGGTTCATGGATTGCACTCGGTGTGCTGCCTGCGGCCGTTGCGGCATATGGCGAAAGTGTTGCCTATAATAATTATATGTATATGGTTGATGGAAATTGCATTGGTTATACAGGCAATGTTTATTATTCTCATATAAATGCCGATGGCAGTCTTGGCTCGTGGATCGCAACCACTTCTACAAAGCAAGGCCTTAATACTTTTAGTCTTTTTGCATATAAAGGCTATTTGTTTACTACTGCTGGAATAACTTCTGGCGCAAATAGTTCCAATACTGAAACTGTTAATATTCATTCAGATGGAAGCCTTGGTACGTGGGCATACACGACTGATGTTGCAAAAACATATGGTGAAGGAGGAAATATAGCTCTTTATAATGGAGTTCTCTATGCAGTAGGAGGTATGGATAATGGCGGAACTTCGTATGCCAATGCATATTCGCAAATAATTATTGGAGGTAATAGATTCAATTTGAACGGTTTTGGTAGGATTGCTGTTGCCACTATACCCGCTAGATCTGAAATGGGTGTTGCTGCAGCTAACGGTTATATCTATATGGTTGGAGGCTATAACAACAACTCAACTCCCACTGGAGATTGCAGTGCTAATAAAATATGTAACGGAATATTTTATGCAGCTTTGGGTTCTAATGTTGGTGCTTGGACTCAAGCTGGCACTCTTCCTACCGCCATGGGTAATAGAAGGGCTCCTGAAGTTATGATAAACCAGGGCTACATTTATGTAATGGGAGGTTTAACTGACACTAGCGGTAATAGTGAATGCACTTCTCAGTTCGGCACAACTGTCTATTATGTCTGTAAGGATGTATGGTCAACGTATGTATATTTCAACAACGTAGGTGGATGTACAGGAACTTCACAATGCCTAAGCGTTACTAAAACTACATCCTTGCCAAGTGGTGTTGCGTATGGTGGTTACGGGATACAAAACGGCTACATTTATTCTTTTGGAGGTTGTACCTCGGGGTCTATAGATACCAATGGAGCTTTAAAATGTACAAGCCCTACAGCCAGCGCTAATTATGCAACGGTTGCATACGGATCTATCGGCTCTTGGAATTCAATCACTAGTTTACCGACGGCAATATCTAATTTTGGATTCACTATTTATGGTGGAACTATATATGTTGTAGGTGGTGAAAACTCAAGTTCGGTTGCGCAAAATTCTGTGTATTATGCTGCTATATGTAATGGTACCAATACTACTACCATATATACCCAAAACACAGCAACTAATTGTACCAGTGGCTCAACGCCTGGAACTGTTTCATCTTGGAATTCTCAAACATTTCAGGGATGGTTCTTAGTAGCTATGCCGGCCAGGTTTAACGCTAGTCTGGTGGTTTTTGGTGGCGATCTAGTTTTGTTTAACGGTAGTAATTCATACGGTACTACAACTGCATCTGGTGATTGTAATGCTGCTGGACAATGCAACCGTGAGTGGAGTACTCCAATTGGTTCCGATGGCTCTATTACTAATTATTGGTATGAAGGCCAACCAAATGCATCAAATATGCCATCTAGAAGTAGTGCAAGTGTTGCTGAGTATAATGGAACGGTCTATGTATTTGGAGGTTACACTAACTCAACAACTGCATCGAATGATTGTACCATAGCAGCTGTTTGCGGTGGCTACGCTTTTTCAGCGAATTTTGGCGTTGGTGGTAATCCAAGTATGCAAACTTGGGCACAATCCACTGCATCTTACTCAAATTTATCAACTGGCACTGCTTATTCTAGTTCAGTTGCAAACAACGGCTATATTTACGTGATTGGAGGCAAAACAAGTACTGGAACTACAGGACAAGTTTTTTATGCTGCAATATGCACAAGCTCAAATGTGACAACTGGTTTTGGTACTAATTGTAGCGCTTCGAGCACACAGGGTTCTATAAGCTCATGGAAAACAGCCAGTGCACTTAACTCTCCTAGATATTCACACAAGGTGGTTGTCTACAACGGCTATTTATATGCAATTGGTGGAACTTCTACTGGTAGTAATTATTTAAATACTACTGAATATTCAAAAATAAATTCAGACGGAAGCATAAATACATGGAATTCCAGTAGTAATAATTTGCAAACGGGTAGATCTGGACTGACTTCAGTCCAGTATAACGGCTATATCTATGCAATTGGCGGTACAAACGGGAGTCTGCTGTCTAGTGTTGAATATTCAAAAATAGATTCATCAAATGGAAGTATTGGCGCCTGGGCATACACCTCTGCCCTTCCAGTTGCAATCTCAAACTCTGCATCAGTAGTCTACAACGGCTATATTTATGAGGTGGCTGGCAGCGGGGCCGGTGGCAGTACGAATAATGTCTATTATTCTAAAATAAATTCTACTGGGACAATAAATCCATGGGTCCAGACAACATCAATTTTAAGTGAATTGCCTAGGCAACTTGAAGGTGCTTACGCAGTCAATGGCTACCTATATGTCTACGGAGGTTTATTCGATTCCACTGTATCAGGTTTAGACTGTAGTGGCGGTAATTCCAGCGGTGGCCTTAGCTCTGGTATTCCATCCAATAAGGCATGTAGCGCTACTAGCTACGCACCTATATTTAATGGTGGATTTATTGGCAACTGGCAAGGTACAACTTATTTTCCAGGCTCAGGACCAATAATGGCTCCAAGATATGGGTTTTCAACCGCTTACAATAACGGCTTTATCTACATAATTGGTGGAGACAACAATAATACAGTAGCTTCGAATGATTGCCAAACTACTACTTACTGCTCTGGTGTATTTTTTAATGAATTCAACACTCAGCCAAAAATTGGAAATTATACCCAACTAGTTGATTTATCTAGTTCAAATAATATTAATCCAGCACCCTATAAAATTACAAGCAATGGAGGGACTTGTTTTGTGGATGATGTATGCCCGACATCTACATCAAATAGCCTTCCTAATCCTGGGAATGGCGACAGTATTGGCTCGGGTGGAACTGGGTTGAGCTATTCGAGTGCTTCAACACTCTGTACTATTTTTTCCAATAACTCATCAATTAGTTATGTTAATAATATTTGGGGCAATTACTATGGACTAAGCTTTAATTCGAGTGGCTGTTCATCACCAAATAATCCAATAGGCAATGGGAGGTATTTAGAGCTTCAATATACTCTAGATGACTCATACAGCGTTGTTTTTGGTTCAGGCTGCACAGTTTCTTCTTGCTTTGTCAATAATAGTGAATATTTGGCTACTTTGGGTTCTTATTCGCATTATCTTATTGGTAATGTGACGAGCTTAACTAACTACACTTTGTTTTATCATGCTGCAAATAACTCACGTCTCAGAGGTGGATCCACATTTAATAATGGTTCTATTCAAGCTCTTGATACCCCCATATAGTAGTTATTAAATATAAGCTATAAAGTTATATAGTTCGTTATGATAATACATTAAACAACTCCTATATAACCTTAGGACTTATGTCTATTAAGCTCAGCCGTAAAAAACCGCCAAAGTACAACAATAACAATGTTGAAATAGATTGCTTGCAATAGAGACGTCAGAAATCAAAGATAGCTAGTCTTACCACTTGGAATTGTACTTCAGGTATATGTTGCCAAGCTGAGTGTTATTTCCTGTCGATGCTAACCTCAGTCTAAGAGTCATTATTCCATCTGCAGCATAGGTTCCTGATAGCCCGCAAGATGGATTAATTTTTGTCCAAACCGTATTGACTGTAACTGAACATGAATTCCATGAACTTTCTGCGGAACCGTTTGTATCGAATAGAAATGCTGAGACAGTTGAACCTGAAGTTGTTGATGCTCGTGTGTCAATTGAAATTGGGTAAGTTCCATTCCAACCCGACCAATCTGAAGGAATCGGAACTCTTACAACTACATCATATGTTTCATTAGTTCCCTGGCTTGTAGTCCAATTATAGTAGCTTTCACCAGCACCATTAATCCATGCACTGCCCGAAAAGTTAGCTATGGTTGAGTCAAATCCCGCAGTCATCGTCCCTATATCGTTTGAAGGACAAGTTGATGATCCACAATCTAAAACAGCTCCAGAATATTCAGGAGTTAAGGTTATGGTTCTTAATCGTTGAGCTGTTCCGGATAGCGTCAGACCGCTACCAGATAGCGCAACTCCGTTTGAGCTACTTCCAACTATTATCTGTCCATTTATGCTATCTGCAGCTAATAGTTGAGATCCTGATGCATTATTTATTAGAAATGCTGTTGTTGAGCCACCACTTCCGCCACTACCAACTTGCAAGGTTACGGAGCTACTAATTGTGCCACTTATCGCAACGCTACCCTTAGCATTACCAATATTAACTGTCCCGCCATTTGATCCATTATAGGATGTACCGATATTTGTAGTTGACGAGCTAGTGGTGCTTCCTGAGTTTATATTCGTTGTATTTGCAGTAGTGCCAGTACCTGAGTTTATATTTGTGTAGCCGTTTAGATTAATACCACCGGTTGAACCGCCTGCAATAGTGACACTATTACTAGCATTGCTATTATTACCAATAGATACATTTCCATTTCCTGAGGAGCTATTTATATTTACATCAGCCCCACTCGTTGTTAAACCGGTGCTAGTTAGCTTACCATTATTATCAAATGACGCAACTACCGTATTGGAATTATTTGTTAGATCTAAAATATCTGCAGTTTGACCAGATGCAGCTTTAAGTGTTGCAACCACACTTGATGAATTAGTTGTAGTTACATTAATTGTGCCTGCAGATGAAAGATTACCAGCAATACCAACTGATCCCCCTACGTTTAGTCCACTTGCAATTGATTCGCTACCCTGAATAGTAAGATTGTTATCTACTCCAAGATTTCCTATTTGAGCAGTTCCAGCTTCAAGGTTTGAAGCGTATTCGCCACCAAGATCAAAGATTTGCATATTAGCTACGCTATAATTAGCAACATAGGCGTAGCGCCCAGACACCGCTATAGATATTGGACTGATTCCAGTTGTTGTTGTACCAACAACCGTAGGACTCGCAGGGTTAGATATGTCTATAGTCATAAGACTAGCTGAGCCAGTATTAGCAACATAGGCATAGCGCCCAGACACCGCTAATGAATATGGAGTAGTCCCAGTAGTAACTGTACCAACAACTACTGGACTCGCAGGGTTAGATATGTCTATGACTTGCATAATACCCCCACCCCATGAAGCAACATAGGCATAGCGCCCAGATACCGAAACTGACCCTAAATAATTTCCAGCGACGACACCAACCACAATCGGACTTACTGGATTGCTTATATCTATAACTTGCAAGCCAGTAGTAGAGTAATGAGCAACATAGGCATAGCGCCCAGACACCGCTATAGATATTGGATTAGTCCCGGTAGTAACTGTACCAACAACCGTAGGACTCGCAGGGTTAGAAATGTCTATGACTTGCATATTATTCGAACCATAATTAGCAACATAGGCATAGCGCCCAGATAATGCCACTGAATATGGTTGAGTCCCGGTAGTAACTGTACCAACAACTACTGGACTCGCAGGGTTAGATATGTCTATCACTTTCATACTAGCCGAACCATAATTAGCAACATAGGCATAGCGCCCAGACACTGCTACTGATTTTGGATTAGTCCCAGTCGTTACTGTACCAACAACTACTGGACTCGCAGGGTTAGATATGTCTATCACTTTCATACTAGCCGAACCATAATTAGCAACATAGGCATAGCGCCCAGACACCGCTACCGAATTTGGATTTGTTCCAGTGGTTACAGTTCCAATAGCCGAACTTGGTATTTGTCCACCAACATATAATTGTGAAGTTGATGTCCCAATACCTCCAATATTAAGATTGCTAACACCAGATAAAGCACCTGCAGTCGTTACGTTCAATCCGCCATATGAGGTTAGAGCAAATGTTCCAGTACCGTTACCGATTGCAGTTGAAGCTGTCGAAGTCGTATTTATATTCGTAGTACCGTTAATTGTATTAGAAGAGCCTTGAAGTGTAACTGCTCCAGTCGTGCTCTTAAAATAACCACTTGAATTTCCTAGGTCGAAATTGCCTGTCGAAGTACTTGCATATGAAACAGACGAACCTGTTCCAAATGTTGTATTTCCATTTAAGGATATCCCACCATTAGCAGTAAGGGTCTTTCCGGAAGCAACAGTTGTATTTCCGTTCAATGAAACATTACCAGTGCCAGTATTTAATGCAGCAGTACCAGTTTGAGTTATGTCGCCAACTTGAGATATTGCACCAGCATTAGTCACAGTAAGTTGTCCACTTGATCCTATTGCCAATGTTCCGCCGGTAATTGAGTTTGTAGCACCAAGAGAAGTAGTTGCAAGGCTTGTCCCCTGAATGCTAGTACCAGTTATTCCGGCAAATGTATTAGTAGCACCCGTAAATGTATTGCTTTGACCTAGATAGGCCACATTGCTTAATGTTCCCGATGTATTAATATTAGTACCATTTAATTGAAGAACACTGGTTGCATTTACTGTGCCACCTTGGATTGTGCCAATACTATATATCCCACCATTAGCAGTAAGGGTCTTTCCGGAAGCAACAGTTGTATTTCCGTTCAATGAAACATTACCAGTGCCAGTATTTAATGCAGCAGTACCAGTTTGAGTTATGTCGCCAACTTGAGATATTGCACCAGCATTAGTCACAGTAAGTTGTCCACTTGATCCTATTGCCAATGTTCCGCCGGTAATTGAGTTTGTAGCACCAAGAGAAGTAGTTGCAAGGCTTGTCCCCTGAATGCTAGTACCAGTTATTCCGGCAAATGTATTAGTAGCACCCGTAAATGTATTGCTTTGACCTAGATAGGCCACATTGCTTAATGTTCCCGATGTATTAATATTAGTACCATTTAATTGAAGAACACTGGTTGCATTTACTGTGCCACCTTGGATTGTGCCAATACTATATATCCCACCATTAGCCGTAGCAGTTCCACTAATATCTAGGTTTCCAGTTTGACGAGTTGTTGGCGATCCTTGTAGCTTAATGTAATTAGCTGAGCTACCATTGTTAGCTGCATAGGTTGCATAACAAAGTGACGATCCGAGACTTGTACAGATAGTTCCGCCATCTTCGGCTGGCAAGTATAATGTTGCGTTACTCGATCCAGGCGTAGCTTGTAGGTTTACTGAGTTAGGACTACTAGAACTATTAAGAGTTAATTGTCCTTGAACAAGCGATGGAGCGCCAAGGCTCAGGCCACCACTATTATTAAAACCGGCGACTATGTTGTTTGAGTCGCTTTTAATAGCTAGTATGTTTGCAACTTGACCAGTAGCACCTTGGATAAGTGCTCCAATACTTAGGCTAGACTTAGATTGAATGTTTATGTTTGCAACTTGACCTCTCCCGTCAGGAAGAAGTCCAGTTGAGTTCTGGATATAAGCATCAGAGTTTGCTGCAGGAGCACATAGAGCACCACTAGGCAGACCACAAAGAGGGGTTCCATTTATCTTAAAAGCTCCAGTTGAACCAGTAATATTAATGTCTCCATTAACTACCAAGTTGGCTGGTGAGTCTAGGCTAGGGTTTGAGTTAAACAAACCAATACTAACTTTGTTGTTAGTAGTATCTGCGCTAAATAGTTTGTTAGTACCCGCTGCATTTTGGATTTGAAAGGCACTAGTAGAGTCGGTCTTGAAGTTATTTGATGAATTCAGATAAGCAACGTTACTTAATGTGCCTGCCGTATTAATGTTGTTGCCATTTATGTTATATGCACCAGCAATATTAACATCACCGCTATTACTAAGAGCAACAACATTAGTGCCGCTTGCATTCTGTAGATCTAGTAGATCAGCTGTTTGTCCAGCTGCACCTTGAAGTACACCAACAGCTTTGTTTGTGTACTTGGACTGAATGTTGAAGTTACCACCACCGGCTTGTGGAGTTGCTTGGTTAGATACATAAAAACCGCCAGAACCTGATGTAGCTTTACAGCCCGATGCGTCACAGACTTTACTGCCAGCAACATCTAGCTCGGTCGAGGAGTTAATGATGCCAGTAACATCTAATGGAAATTGAGGACTAGAGTTACCTACTCCAATAAACATGTTACTAGTATCTGCGGTAAATAAAGGATTAGACGAAGCATTCTGAATTATGAAGGTTGCGGTTGAATTCGATGTTGGCTTAACTAAAGTGTTGGAGCCTAAAGTTACTAGACTACCTGTGTCAGAAATTGATGAGTCTCCAATGGATTGGTTGCCTGTAAACTTAACTAACTTGTTGCTAGTACCAGATCCTACTATAGTCGAGGCACCAGTTCCACAGTTACCTAGAGTAGTACATATCTCATAACTTTGACCAGCTACTCCACCTGCAAAGGTATAGGTTACAGGACTAGCACCAGTGGTCTGCTTAATAGACAACGATGAACCTTGGAGAGTTAGTGGGTTAGTAGATGAGCCAATAGTTAGGGTACCGGTTGAAGCATGTAAGTCGTTAGCTAGGATATTTCCAACCGATGTAATACCCCCATTGAAAGTGTTATTTGATGTAAAGACATTGTTAGCATTTTGTAGAACTACATTACTACTTAAGTTAGAGTCGTTAATTACGCCAATTAAATTAGTAGATGTTAGGTTAGTAAGATTGGATCCATCAGCTATCGGTAGCTTAGAGTTACCATCCAGAGCTACTAATTCGTTAGCGTTATTAAAAGCATTACCTTGAAGAGTAACAAACTTACCTGATGTACTTATTAAATCAGTGTTTAATTGTTGGTTGCTAATCTTACCGGTTGTTATGTTACTGGCACTAATATTAGATAGCTGGTTACCATCACCCTTGAAGTAGGCAGCAACATTGGTACCAGATATGTTAATGTTTCCAATTTGAACATTACCTGGAATAGAATCTTGAAGGTTAATGTAGCTTCCTGCAGCCTGATAGTTTCCAGCTGTCTGATAGTTACAGTTATTAATGTCACCAAGACATACATTGCTAGAAAGAGCTGAGTCTGGGACTGATGCAGTTTGAAGATTGGAACCATTCAAGTTAGTTAAGTTAGCTCCACTTATGACTGGTAATTCACCAATGCTATTTGTTTGAACAAGTTGGTTATTACCATTGAAGGTATTACCTTGAGTAGTGACACTAGAGTTAAGCCTTGAGTTGTCTATTGTTCCGGTGGTTAAATTACTAGCATCTAAGTTGGTTAAGTTAGATCCATTAAGAACCGGGAGATTACCACTTCCATCTAACTTAACTAGACCACCAGCTACGTTTATTAAATTACCTTGAACTGTAACTGTTCCATCAAGCGCAACTGATACATTACCGCTTGTTCCGCCTCCTACTAGACCAGCTCCAACAGCTACTCCAGTTATGGTGCCAGTTCCTGCTGGAAGAGATAAAGTAACTGTCTTGGTAGTAGAGTTGTTAGCGACATCAATACCATTACCAACAATCTTAATATCTCCGCCGTTATTGGTGATACCATTGATGCTGGATAGTACGTTAGCTTGGATAGCACTTAGAGGTATTGTTTGTCCTAGTTGGGTTACGTTACTTGGAAGTAGTGCACTATTAATTGTTCCGGTGGTTAGGTTGCTGGCATTAAGTCCAGTTAGACCATTGCCATTACCGCTTAGGCTATTAGCCACTAAGCTTCCGCCTGAGTAGATGTTACCTTGGACATTTAGATTGCCACTAGTTGACATGTTTCCAGTAGAGCTAAGACTGCCTGATGTGTTTAGGCTTCCCTGGATGGCAGTATTACCGTTTAGGCTAATTGTCTGAGTGCCAGCTTGGCTAGCAAGTAAGTTAGTCTGATTGGACTGAGTTGGTACGTTTAGAGTAATGGTTTTAGAGGCTGAGGCTGCTGCAAGAGAGGATGTCTTCTGCTTAGAAGAATTAACCATACTCATGGCTCCAAAACTAATTCCACCTAGAAGCATTACTCCCAGCCCAGCTAGCGCAACAGTCTTGCCGATTCGGAACTTTTTAGGAGCCGGGGTAGGTAGAGGTTTAGAGTTATTAGAGTATGTTAAGTTAGATATGTCAGAAATTGGTTTGTCTGATACAGAAGCAGATACTTGTTCATTGGCTACATTAAGAGACTGTAAAGGTTTTTTCTCAGACATAAAAGGGACCGACTCCCCATTAGAGAGTTGGCCATTATTGGTCTGGTTGCTTTTGGGATCTAAGCTGTTAGCACCCCCACTAAGCTTTGTTCTGTCACTTGGTAGCATCCAAATTATCCTTTAAATGGTTACTCTTTATTTTAGAGGTTGCATAAGCGTAGTACAACCCCTGTTTAAGGTAAAATGACACATAAGATGTTGGAACAGAGGTGGAGTTTTCCACAGTGTAAAAACTACAATTAACAACAGTTTTTTCTCAGAATCATTCTATTTTTTAAACTGAGTCTTTAAAATTGGCTTTTCGTGCAAAATATTTCAGCAATTTTATGGCGGAGAGGAAGGGATTCGAACCCTTGGTCCAGTTTGACCCGAACACACGCTTTCCAAGCGAGCCAGTTAAACCACTCCTGCACCTCTCCGTTTAGGCAATTTTTATTATATCTTAAATAATAATTAAAAACACCTTGCAAACTGTGGAAATATAACTGTAAAATATATCTATACATATGTCCATAATAGATTTAAATGAAGTAAGTAAAATCTATGGCTTCGGAGACGCAACAACTGTTGCACTTGAGGAAGTTAATTTAACTATTGAAGAAAATGAATTCATAGCAATAATGGGCCCTAGTGGCTCTGGTAAGTCTACTTTAATGAATGTAATTGGTCTCCTCGATCGACCTACTTATGGTAGATACAAATTGAGCAATCGGTCAGTTGATAAAATTAGGTCTACAAGAAGAGCAAAAATACGCCGGGACACAATAGGTTTCGTCTTTCAATCTTTCAATCTCTTGCCTAGGCTTAATGTAATAGAAAACGTTGCACTCCCTCTTGCATATAAAGGTGTTAGTTTGGGTCGAAGAACAAAACTGGCTGAAAGTATGTTGGAAAGGGTTGGAATGGATCAAAAAAAGTTTTTCTATCCAAGTCAATTAAGCTCAGGACAAATTCAGTGCGTAGCGATTGCTAGGGCTCTAATTAATAATCCAAAGATTATAATTGCTGATGAGCCAACCGGAAACTTAGACAGTGCTTCTTCTAGATTAGTAATGGAACTTTTTGCAGACATTCATAAGTCTGGCTCGACGATTCTACTAGTTACTCACAACCCGGAGATTACTCGCTATGCTTCACGCGTTGTATATATGCGAGATGGATCAATTATGCTTGATGAGGACACAACAATTGGTGACGTTGCTGCAACGGCTAAGAAAGCAATTTATAGAAAAGCTCCCAAAAAAACTATTGATGATGATTTAGCTGGCGTTTCGGTAATAATCGATTCAATTCCTCAAAAGTCGCCCAATAAGAAACGAGTCAATGGAAAAAAGAAAAAAGCTCCCAAAAAACGTAAAACAACTGTTAAGAGGAAAAAAATATAATGAGTATTTCTTACCGGGATGATATTTATTTAGCAATTAGAACTATTAGATTCGCCAAAACTAGAAGCCTATTAACGGTTCTTGGAATTATAATAGGAATTGTTTCCGTGGTTAGTATTGTTTCAATTTCGAAAGGTATTGAGTCGCAAGTTAAAGGCCAGATAAATGCTACTGGCAAGGGCTTAATAATCGTGAAGCCTGGAGTAATAACTAAAACTAGCTCTAATAGCATTATTAATAACCTCAGTTCATTATCTAGCTTCAATTCCATATCAAGCTTAACTCCATCGGATATAAAAAGCGTCCAAGCTACTAGTGGCGTTGAATCGTCATCAGCTGTGAATATGGTTAACGGCCAGGTTACTACACAAAACGGTAAATTCTCTGAAGTTGTTATGGGCACTGGCTATCAGTTCCCTAGCGTTATCAATCAACAGCTCTCAGACGGCGAATATTTCGATCCTTATTCAGATAATATCTATCAGGCAGTTATAGGACAGAATCTGGCTCAAAAATTATTTGGAGAAAAAGTTCCACTTGGACTCTCGTTTGATTTTCATGGCCAAACCTTCATTGTCAGAGGCATATTCAAGCAATTTAAATCGGCACCATTAACCATTAGCTCAGACATAAACAACACAATTTTTATCCCGTACACTACTGCTGAGGGTCTAACCAATAATTCAGCTCCAATATTTGAGATTTTGGCAAAAGCGAATAGTATAAATAACGTTGATCAAATTACTGATTCGATTAACAAGAATCTACTTAAATTACACGGTGGACAACAAGATTTTACGGTTTTAAAGCAAAGTCAGAGTCTAGCGCTCACAACAAGCGTTCTTGACTCTTTAACATATTTAGTTGGAATAGTTGCGGCTATTGCCCTAGTTGTTGGTGGTGTCGGCATAATGAACATAAGTCTAGTGTCTGTATCGGAACGAACTAAGGAGATTGGCATTAGGAAAGCTATTGGTGCTACTAATTCTCAAATTTTGTCTCAGTTCTTAATTGAATCAAGTGTTCTAAGTTTATTCGGCGGTCTAATGGGCGTTGTATTATCGTTCGCGGTTGATTACGTATTAAGTATAACTACGTCATTAGCACCGGTTATAGACCTGCCAACATTAGGTGTAGCGTTTCTTATTTCATTGGCTGTAGGAATAATCTTCGGATCACTGCCGGCATTCAAAGCTGCTAGAAAAGATCCAATAAAAGCGCTTAGGTACGAATAGTTCTAAAAGAAATGTTTCCCGTAGTAGTACCAAAAATGATTCAATATTAGTGCTCCGATAACTAAAAACCAGAAGATTAAAATGTCTACATGATGACGAGATATAAACTTGCCTGCGGCTTTTAGTTTAGGTGGAAGTTTTAGATTTCCGATCCAGAAATTATAGTAAGTTGTATACCAGAATAGTGTAATAACAGCGACCCAAGTAACCATACAGAATGGGCATAGATCATTTATTCTATATACGCTTTGGAAGAAAAGCCACATACAAAAAGCTACACCAAAAACCGAACCAGCTTCTAACCCAAGCCAGTACCATCTTTTGAGTTTTGCCCCTGCAATTAAAGTTACTCCTGTGGTCACTATAACTGCAAAACCAACTAGACCGAGGTAGGGGTTTGAAAAATGAAAAGCTTGAGCCTGTTTGCTAGCAATTACTGAACCACAAGAAACTACTGGGTTAAGATTACAGCTAGGCTTATAGTTTGGGTTATGTGAAATTTGAGTTTCATCATAAATAAGAACTGCTGACATCATTAGGCCAACAACTCCAGTAATTATTAATACCCATGGAATTATCTTCTCTATTTTGAACTTTCTAGTATCTTTCTTCACCATCTTCACAAATTATACACGAGAATTATTATTCAGTACATCTTCCAGTGCTAACTTTAACAACACTATTTTTGACTGATGATAAAGCCTTGCTGATTGGCGACATCGATAGTGCATAACCCTGCTCAGAATATACGGAAGACTTCGCAAATATTAAACCATCAACCATACCACTGCTATCTATAAATGGCCCGCCAGAATTTCCTTTTTGAACATCACCTTCTAGAACGTAAATATCTCTTAAAGTATTACTTTGGCTGTATATGTTTTTACCATCAGCCAATATTCGATTAGTTATAGCAGCAGTTTTAGCTTGCAAGCTCTGATTATTTGGATAGCCCATAATTGCTCCGAGTGTTCCGATAGTTATTGGATTATTATTTATTTTAAGTGGAGATCCAGCTAGATTAGACGTTCTAAGTATTGCTAAGTCAAGATTTGGATCAAATAAAATTACACTAGCTTCGTGTTGGCCGGATTGATCATAAATGTAAGGAGCATATATACCGGACACAACATGGGCGTTAGTGATTATTAAATCTTTGGCTGCCACAAAACCACTTCCCTCAACTATTCCTCCGCAACCTATTCCTTCAATTTTCACTACTGAAGCTTCCTCGGCATTAACTACCGCATTTAGGGCAGGAGTTGAATCAAGTGATATATGTTTACTAGCCAACGGCTCAGTACCCAGGAACACCATCGGAAATCCATTAGGAGCTATTGTGTTACCGATTGTTGTCATAAACTTAGGCGTGTTAGGAAGCGACTTGTTGATTTGGCCAACGATATATGACTGTTGAACTTGAGAGGCCACTGACGGATAAGGTAGCCTAGAAATAGTTGACGAGGCGAGCCATAATACAATAAAACAGCCAACCACTCTAAGTCCCCCGCCAAGAAGCCTATCTGCTTTTGCTAGTTTTTTGGTTATGAATTTAGTTTTTACGTATCCACCTACGCTCTCCCCGATATAAAGAAAACCGAAGATCAGGGCTAGCATAAAAATAACTGCCCAAACCGACTTGTCGTAAGACTTAGGTAATTTATTGATTATGGGAGGAATGAAAACGGCTCCTAGGAAAATACTTACTATAAACCCTACGGTTGCGAATATTTCTCTAGTAAAACCAATTTTTGCTCCACGAATAGCCATGAAAATTACAATAAGTATTATGACTAAATCTGCTAAATCCAATTTAACCTCCGTGATTATTTAGAAGTTGCGAATACCGCTAAGACCTATAATTAGCGATATAGTTCCAAATGCTAAACAATAGATTGCAAATGGTCTTAGGGTTTTGTTTCTAAAGTACTTGTCCAAGAACCTAACTGTTAGGTAGGCTGATACTCCAGCCGCGATAGCTCCAACTATCATCTGAGGCCTATAGCCATTAGCGAGAGGGCCGAAGAAATCCGGTAGTTTTAGAAGCCCAGCCGCCAGGATTATAGGAGTTGCCAATAGGAATGAGAAACGAGCTGCGTCTTCATAATCTAGGCCGCTAAAAAGGCCTCCAATTATTGTGACTCCAGACCGACTTATTCCAGCAAATAGAGCAAATACTTGCACCGTACCAATGGCTAGCGCATTCTTAAAAGACATCTTTGATGCGGTGTGCTTAGCGCTAGTTTCAAGTAGAAAATCTCTTTTAGGTGCTCTCATGTGATGGTCTCTCATAAACCTGTCTCCAATAAGCAGGATGCCGCCGTTAATAATAATAAATATGGCTGCAGATAATGGTTTAGCAAATTGAGTTCTAAGTGTGTGTTCAAAAATTAAACCGATTAGGCCGGCTGGAATTGTCGCCACTATTATTAACCAAGCCAGTTTTTCATTACTTGAATCAGCTTTTCGTTTCTTAACTGAGCTAAAGAATCCCTTGATGATCTTAATCCACTGTTCTCTGTAGAAAATAAGTAGCGCTGTAGCTGTTGCAACGTGGAGCAGAACCAAAAATGCTAGGAAAAAAGATCCTTGGCTAGATTGGCCTTTTAAAATGCCTGTCCAACCGAATAGCCAAGCAAATAAAACTGAATGACCGAGAGAAGATACTGGAAACAGTTCAGTAACTCCCTGAAGTAAACCTAAGATTATCGATTGTATGTAACTGATCATTAGAAATATTATAGCAACCAGTTACTAAATCTTCTATAGCTAGTTTTGACTAACTATAGTCACTAAATTTTATTTCATTAGGCACAATCTTAATTATTAAGAATGAGCCATCATGAAGTTTGGTTACTGGTGGATTCTTTAAATTACTGCCAATTCGGATTGATCTAGAAAGTTTTCTGTAGACTTCGGCTTTTATTTCTTGATTTGTTTCTACGAATGCTTGTCCTGTTAATTGAGCTGTTTGTAATTTGGGTTCATCATAAACATTTACGGCAACATTGGGATTTGAGAGTATGTTTCTGCCTTTTGTAGTTTCCGATTTGGTAAGTACATATAAAGAGTTATCTTCATCTATTAGATAGTAGACCGTAGCACTATCTATCCTACCCAGTCTGTTCAGCGTAGAAAAAACTGCTAGGTTGTGGAGCCTTAAAAAATATATTGCTTGCTTGTCGAAAACATTTTTTGTTTTTACGATTGGAGTTGAGCTGATATTCGAGCTCATATATCCAGGACTACTTTTGCCAAGTCTCATTTCTTCGATGAATTCTATGAATTTTTTAGCAGTATTGTTCTTTGCAAAACTAATATTGTAGTCGCCCATGCGGGTATGCAAAGTAACGGTTCCCGAGAATGCCGTTTTGGTTGTTTTTGCGCCCGACACAACATCATATGAGATTTCATCAATCGTATTAAAGAAAGGTTTTTTGTCCATGAATATAATTCTTTTATTTGTAGCTATTAGCCAAGCTAGTCCCCCGCTATATGCTCCGTGCACAGCCCCGCCAATAAATTCATCTGGATAAAGAATGTTTGCTAGAGATTTACTTTCTAGTTTTATGAGTGCTGGTGACTTAACTCCAGCTTTTTTTAACTCCTCACTTACCCGATCAATAATCTTTTTATCCATACTCTAATTATACTCTCCTCTGTATAGTCCAAACAATTTTAAACAGTTAAGTATATAATGATAAGAATAAGGAGTATTAATATGCAAGCTATAAAAGAATTATTAAATTTGTCAGGTAAAACAGCCATTGTTACCGGTGGAGCTAAAGGCATCGGTAAAGCTATATGTTATAGGTTGTGTGAAGCTGGAGCAGATGTCTTAGTCGCAGACGTTGATCTTGAAGAAGCCACAAAAACTGCATATGAACTTAGGGGCCATAATTGGAGTGCAGATAGTATAGCGGTTGATGTTTCAATTCAGGACGATGTAATAAAAATGATAGATGTTTGCAAAGAAAAGTATGGCGGAATTGATATCCTAGTAAACAACGCTGGAATCTATCCATCAAAAAAAATAGAAGATATGTCATTAGAAGATTTTGAAGAAGTCATCCACGTAAATCTAAGAAGTGTTTTTCTGACTACTAAATATGCTAGCGAGATAATGAAGACCCAAGGAGGAGGCAAAATAATTAACATCTCTTCTGTTGATGCGATCCATCCTTCAATGGCAGGACTAGCCCATTATGATTCCTCTAAACATGGCATGTGGGGATTCACTAAAAATTCTGCACTTGAGCTTGCTGAGCATAAGATCTGGGTTAATGCCATTGCCCCAGGAGGAATATTAACCCCAGGTGTTGAACTGTCAAGTAAGGGTGTTAATGGTGATTTGATGGCAGAACAGACTAAAGTATTCATGAGTAAGATACCGATGCATCGAATGGGAGATTCTGACGAAATTGCTAAGGTTGCTCTATTTATGGCAAGTGATATGTCTAGTTATATGACAGGAGAACAAATTGTTGTTGATGGCGGCGTCTTATTAAGCTAGTCTTTTAAGAATGATTTTGTTATTAGCTTACTTAGCAGCTTTTGGCTGTGCAATATTTAATGGTAGTGCTGCCGTCCTAGAGAAAATAGGTGCAGATAAAGAAGAAAGGGCTAAGTCATCTAATTTTAGTTTACTTTGGAGATTGAAAAGTAGTGGAGCCTTTATTTTAGGAGTTGTTTTTGATTTTGTGGCTTTTGCTCTAACCTTATATGCTGTTCATTATTTGCCGATATTTATGGTTCAACCAATAATAGCTTGCAGCATAATTGTAACGGGCTTAATAGAGCACTTTTTATTCAAGCGTAGAATAACTAATAAATTTATTATAGCGGCAGTTATAATCCTATTTGGATTAGTATTTATAGCACTATCTGCCAATTCGGATACAGCTAAGGCAATCGGCGAGCCAACAAAATTGTTATTTGTTTTAACGCCAATTGCTCTTTTTATGTTGGGCTCATTTTTCGCTAAAATAAATCACAATAACTCTACTTTAGTTTTGGCGGCAATAAGCGGGCTAGCTTTTGGCGGCATATCGGTGGCGGGTCGATCGCTTCAAACTAATAATATTTCAGGCATTTTTACCAACCCACTTAGCTGGTCGATAATTGGTTACGGACTAACTGGTATCTTATTCTTTACGATTGCATTACAAAGAGCTTCAGCAACACTAGTAAGCGCCATAATGATTGCATTTGAAACTCTATCCCCTATTCTGGCAGGTATTGTATTTCTTGCCGATAGACCTAGAAATAATCTTTGGCCAACATTAATTATTGGAATATCCATGGCCTTTAGTGGAACAATATTAATAGCCCTTATGCAGTCTAAGAAAACTAAATCAAGGAAGTAGCTATTCTTTAGTGCTCTTTATTTTGTTTCCGATATGCATGGACGCGGCGACTAATATTAGAATAAATAAAAATACCAAATAAACTGATCTATCTATTAAGCTGGCAGAGATGATATTTGAAGCTCTTATGTGATGGAGTCTTTGTGTAAACAGCAAAAAACTTTCTCTGAATCCAATAGCTCCAGGAGTAATTGAAACAAACAACGCTAAATTAGCTACTCCAGTATAAGTCATTACTTGATTATAGCTTATGGACTTATTGACTATTTTTAGCTCAATTAGATATATCAATGATGTGATTAAAAGCTGGGCTAGAGTAATAAGAAAAAGTAGACCAATTAACTTAAATTTCAGCTTAGGTTTATCCTCGGTATTTATTTTTTTAGTCATAATTCTAAAACCCAAGTAAAGAGATCCTAGGCATAGTATTATGAAACTAAGTGCGATATACCAAGCAAAGCTTCCGATGCCAATTAAGATGCAACTAACGACTGCAATAAAGGCATAATATATTAATGATACGTATAAGAATTTCCTTAAGTTTAGTCCATGCTTCTTCTTTAGATAAAGCGCTCTAACGCCAGGTCCACTCTGAAGAGGCCCAAAGAAATTAACGATATTTGACCATATGTTAAGCTGTAGATTCTCTAGGTTATCTATATGCTTTTCGTAAAGAGCTAATGAAACTTTGAGTATAAAAACTAGTATTAGAAGCACTAGGAAATATAGAAATAGTATTAGAGCAATGTTGATGGCGGATAGATTTTTGAGTGGATCAAGTGTATTTGGATGGGCTACGAAGTAATATATAAATCCAACAATCGTCAAAGCTATTATTGCTAAAGCTACCACCTTCTTATAATGTTTCATGAATTTATTGACCACAGTAGTTATTGCCTATTTTGAATTGAGTATATTTTTTCATGATCAAGACCAAAATAATGAGCCACCTCGTGCCAAACAGTATTCTTGATTTGGCTAATTAATTGCTCTTTTGAATTGGAAGTCATCTCAATAGGTATTTGAAATAATGTTATAGTATCGGGCAATAGTTTTAAATTACCACCTCTTTTAGATAAAGGCACGCCTTCATATAAGCCAAGTAACATATTGCCGGGCTTTAATTTAGCTGCTCTAGCTTGTTCTGAAGTGGGCATGTCCATAACAAAAAAGCCAACATTTATTATTTTATCCTTATGAACCTTCGGTAGACCATCAACAGCATTGTGGACTAATTGTTCGAATTCTTGAGTCGATATTTTAAACATAAATAAAAGCCTAACCTCTATAGGGTAGCATTTATTCTATTCAATTATCTATAGTTTCTTTTGAATTCACCAACAGCAGCTGCTGTTAGTCCTACAGCCAAAGCCATACCACCGAGTTCTAGATTTCGATCTACATTACCTTCTTGATAGTTTAGGCTTAAAGTTGCTTCAGAAACTAGTTTTGCTTGCGGTTGATTTAAGTTGCCACTGCTCAAGCCGTAGATGTCATTTATCTGGGTTCTAGGACCTGCTTCTTGCTCATAGTTATAGAGAGCCATCATCCCAAAAAATGAAGCCAATGCCATGCTACCTGCAAAAATATGCTTAGTTGTTTGATTATAGCGATTCCAGTTTTTGTAACTGTTATGCATCTTATTAACTTCAGCTTTAAAACTCATAATATATTACTATTGTATCATATAATTAGCATAAAAGCAATATAAGTATCTATATCTTTTATTTTTAGATTACTTTGATTTATCCTTATTGGATTAAGATAACGTGGTATGATCCTATTAAGCATAAAAATAATACAAGGGGCATATCATGAAACTAAGAACAAACAGTAAAGGCTTTGGCCACATAGAAATGCTACTTATAGTAGTAGCAGTAGTAGTAATAGCGGGCGTAGGTTTCTTCGTCTATAACAACAATAATAAGAAAAAGGCTCACGCTGGCGGCTGGACACCAGTGACCGTAATGAATGGCGTAGCCATTTATGGTTGCTGGAATGGCCAATGGGGTAACTACTCTGAAGCTAAAATTGCATACGTGAAGCAAGCAAGCGCAAATGCTGCCAATCTTTGGTA
>Ga0194055_10000886_pt1 | contig 24263 bp, 23 predicted proteins | sample SepL449m_MetaG_FD_155482 | JGI IMG/M metagenome (GOLD analysis project Ga0194055, IMG submission 155482) | Anoxic zone freshwater microbial communities from boreal shield lake in IISD Experimental Lakes Area, Ontario, Canada - Sep2016-L442-9m | ecosystem: Environmental > Aquatic > Freshwater >... | reverse complement strand
AGTACAAGGATTCGAACCTTGGACCCCCTGCTCCCAAAGCAGGTGCGCTACCAGGCTGCGCTACACTCCGACGGAACCCATATTCTACACTGAGAGGGCTATTCGGGGCAAATCCTGTAAGATTCGGTGCATGGTTGCCTATTTTCCTAGCAAATATCCGAGACGCTTATTGGCTGCTTTTTCAGTAGCTTTGCTGCTCTTTTGCCTTTTGGGAACACACTGGCTTGGCTTTGCTCATGGCATTTCACATGCTGGCCTATCTGCTCAGAGTATTGAGCAATGTTCTGCTGCTGATTCTAGTGCCGGCATTACCCATAGTTCTGATGCTTGCCATTTATATGACGCACTAACATTGGCTGGTTTTGTACCAGTCGGTGATTCTAATACTGTTCATCTTCCCGTTTATTTTTCTAGTCTTATTTCTTCGGCTGAACTGGTTCTGATTGAATCTGCATCTGCCTCATACCAGTCGCGCGCTCCCCCTAGTTTCATCCTCTAAAACTGTTGCGCCTAGCGCTCTTTTGCTTGTTCGCCATTTGGCGTATTTGGATGAAATATGAATTTTCGGCTTTACCTTTTTTCTTTCTCTTTATTTTTAGTATTTGCTTTTGTGACTGGTCATGCCTGGTCACAAACTTCTACTGAGTCATTGCCTGCGCTCAATGTGAGTGGCGTACGTGAAACAGATGCTGGAATTTTGTCTCCTACAAAAGTGCTCTCCGGTGACGAGTTGCAGAATAAACTCTCTGGCACGCTGGGTGCAACGCTTGCTAATGAACTAGGCGTCTCTGCTACTGGCTATGGTTCTGGGTCTTCTCGTCCTGTAATACGGGGTTTAGATGGTGCACGGGTGCAGATTTTACAAAATGGTTTATCGGTAGGTGATGTATCGAGCATTTCTCCAGACCATGCGGTTGCTAACCCCCTACAAAACGCCCATCAAATTGAAATATTACGCGGTGCGGCCGCCCTACTTTATGGCTCTGGCTCTAGCGGTGGCTTAGTGAATGTGGTCAATGATCGGATTGTCACATCGATGCCAGATGCTGTCTCCGGCGCTCTAAATACGAGCTATGAGACAGTCAATCAGGGTAAGACTGCCAATGTGGAATTAGATGCCCCTGCAGGTCCTTTAGCTTTGCACTTTGATTCAGCGATAAGTAATTCAAATAACTATCGCATTCCGGGGTTTGCTGAGCAAGGTGGGCCCAATGCCAATTGGGCTATTAACCCAGGTAATCCTGTAAACGTGCCCTATAGCGGCAAGCTCCCCTTTTCTTACAGCAATCAAAACAGTTTGGGCTTAGGTGCTAGCTATCTTCGTTCTGACGGCTATACCGGCATCTCTCTGGAGCGCATGAATCATAACTACGGTATTCCAACAAGCGAGGGTGGCTTCATTGCGCAATCACAGTCTCGTTATGACTTAGCGCATGTAGTGAATGATCCCTTTAATGGTTTCTCATCTGTCAAAATTAGTGCTGCCAATAGTAACTATAAGCACACGGAGTTTTCTAATAGTGGGGTTGCCTCTACCCAATGGAATAACACTGCTACTGAAGCCCGCTTAGAGTTGGCGCATAAAGAACTCTTCGGATCTAAAGGCATTATTGGTGCGCAAGTAACGGGTACCACTCTGAATGCCATTGATCTCACGAGTAATAGTTACGCCATCGTGCCTCAAACCAAATCGAATTCAACTGCCCTTTTCTTAATTGAGGAAGGTCGCTATGGTCCTCTGAAATCCAGTTTGGGTGCGCGCTATAACTATGTGAATCAGAATCCCAATTCTGCTACCCAGTTTCCGAGCAGCACCAGTCAAGAATTTGTACCTACCTCCTATAGTCCACCTAGTTTGCAAAATCGGCAATTTAATTTAATGTCCTATTCAGCAGGTGGCTTATTAGATGTTGCAAGAGGATATGGTCTAGGCTTGGCGTACACGGTTTCTCAAAGAGCGCCGTCTGCTCAAGAGCTTTATTCCTATGGCCCGCATGATGCAACCGCAACTTTTGATATCGGTAACTCTAATTTAGGAACAGAGACTTCCCATAATGTGGAGCTGAGTTTTCAAAAGACCTTAGGGCTGCTCAGGAGCAAAGCTAGTATTTATCGCAATCAATTTAACAACTACATCTATGGCTTTTACACTGGCGCCTATAGCCAAGCAAACTCAAATTTCTCGGTAGTCCAGTCTTCACAAGCAAACGCCAGTATTCGGGGAGCTGAGGGTGAGTTAACTTATAACTGGAACGAAACGGGTGTTGGTGGCCGTATCTTTGGTGATATATCCCAAGGCAGCTTTAATGCCGGTGGTAATTTACCACTACAACCTGCCCCACGCTTAGGAAGTGAATTAGCTTATCAACGTAATGGCTGGCTAACCAGTGCTACTTATATCTATAGCTATCAACAAAATAGGCTAGCGAATTGGGAAATTGGGCCAACTCCGAGTTACAACTTAGTCAATGCCAATCTGTCTTATACAGAGCGCATTGGTAAAGTGAATTGGACGGGCTATCTGATATTGAAGAATCTCTTAAACGAAGAGATTCGCTATGCAACTACTCCTATGGCAGTCAGACTCTATGCACCCCAGCCTGGCAGGAGTTTGATGGTGGGTATCAGGGCTGCGTTTTAATAACGGTCTGGAACGTACATCTCTGGTGGCACAGGTCCGCGCAGGTAGTCTGGATTGTGTACGCGAGCTGGGAGTGTAATTTCAGGGTGAGGGATCTCGTGATATGGAATTTGCGTCAACAAATGACTAATACAGTTCAGACGCGCTTTTTTCTTATCATTTGCTGCCACAACCCACCAAGGCGCCTCTGGAATGGAGGTTCGCTCGAGCATAGTCTCTTTGGCTTTGGTGTATGCCTCCCAAAGCCGACGAGCTTCTAAATCCATTGGGCTGAGCTTCCACTGCTTTAAGGGATCATGAATACGCATCATGAAGCGGTTGTACTGCTCATCATCTGAAATCGAGAACCAATACTTAATTAAGATGATTCCTGAGTTAATCATCATCCGCTCTAAATCAGGAACCGTTCTGAGAAACTCTTCATATTCTTTCTTGGTACAAAAGCCCATCACCTTTTCAACGCCAGCGCGGTTGTACCAGCTACGGTCAAATAAAGCGATTTCACCGCCAGCGGGAAGCTGTGAGATATAGCGCTGAAAGTACCATTGTGTTCTCTCGCGCTCATTGGGCGCTGGTAATGCCACTACTTTACAAACGCGCGGATTTAGGCGTTGGGCAATACGCTTGATAGCGCCGCCTTTACCTGCAGAATCGCGACCTTCAAATAGCACAGCAACCTTAACTTTGTTAGCGACAACCCAGTCTTGCAGTTTGACAAGCTCACCTTGTAATCTAAATAATTCTTTAAAGTAGATATTGCGCGGCACAGAAGAGCCCTCTTCGCCATCCATAGTAAGACGATCGTCATCCAGCTCCATTTCAAGCTCTTCATCCATGCTATCCAGAATTTCTTCTTGAGCACGTCTATACCACTCGGCCATCTCTTTATGCTTTGATGTCATCTGCTCTGTACCATTTTCACATATACGTTTGTAGAGTATATATATGACATATTTATTACATTCTGTCTAATTACAGTGTTTCGTAAGGTATTGGGCAATTTGCTCCTGGCTATGCAAAGCAAGCGCTTTTCGATCAACAGTTAAATCGGGGGTAGCATTTGCAGGTGCAAAAATGGTTAATTCCACCCTCAGCCTACGGTTTTTTAATATATTAGCCATAGATTCAATCAAACCCATATCCCCGATAAAGGCTGGTACCTCAGAATGCTGCCCTGTATATCGATCAAAATAAGCTAGGGCCAGAGCACATACCGGGACCTCTGAGATCGCTGCAGCCTCAAATAAATTAGGCTTAAAAGACTGTACGCTTTTACCTATGGTTGAAGTACCTTCAGGAAAAATACATACCGATTGCGTTTTGAGTAGTGCTGCCATGCCCTCAACTACCTGCTTAGCATGTCTTGAGCTATCTCTTTTAATAAATACAGTACCTAGTTGCTTTGCCATCCACCCAAAGATAGGCCACTGTTCAACTTCAGACTTAGCTACAAAACGTGCTGGCTTAAACGCATTGATGGCGTGTATATCCATCCAAGACACATGATTTGCGGCAAGCAAATAAGATGATTGTGGCAATAAGTTGGCATGATTAATATGTAACTCAACCCCGAATATCTTGAGTAATCGTTTTGACCATCTTTGTATATGTTGCTTCTTAACGGTCTCGCTAAGCAAGGGAAATAAAAAAAGCAACGTAATTACTCCCCTCATTACATGTAACCAGACTGCAAACCAAAGTGCTATGTAAATAAGAAATGGGGTATTGCCGGCCGTGAATGGTTTTGTGTGGGTCATAAATGCTATTTTTATAGGGTATGCTAAAGCATAAAGGCATAGTCATAAAAATGTCTTAAAAATGTCATGAAGCTTACACAGTGTATTGGCTTAATACTCATTCATGATGCATTACAGAGCCATCTGGATTTCAGACGTACACCTGGGAACATCGGGGTGTCAGGCAAACTACCTTCTCGATTTCTTAAAGCACAATGAAGCAGATAAGCTATATCTAGTAGGTGACATTATCGACGGCTGGAGACTGAAAAAATCATTCTACTGGCCTCAAATTCATAACGATGTAGTTCAAAAACTATTGCGCAAAGCCCGTAAAGGCGCTGAAGTAATCTACGTTCCTGGAAATCATGATGAGAGTGCTAGGCAGTTTTTCGGCATGTCATTTGGCGATGTCAAGGTGGTTGAGGAGTGCATTCACACCACTGTAGATGGCAGAAAACTGTGGGTTACTCATGGCGATTTATTTGATGGCGTCATGCAATATGCCAAATGGCTCGCTTATGTTGGGGATACGCTTTACTCCTTCATTCTCTATGTCAATCGCTACTTTAATATGTTGCGAGTCAAGATGGGCTTGCAATATTGGTCACTATCTCAATACCTAAAGCATCAAGTTAAAAATGCGGTTAGCTATATCGCTGACTTTGAACACATCATGGCAAGGGAAGCACGCCTGCGTGGTTGCGATGGGGTGGTGTGCGGGCATATTCATAAAGCAGAGATTCGTGAAATCGATGGCCTCCTCTATTGCAACGATGGCGATTGGGTAGAAAGTCTGAGTGCCCTCGTTGAAACTCACACCGGAGAGCTCAAAATTATTTACTGGACCCATATCAAGGGCGAGCCAGTTGAAACGCCAGAATTATCTTTCCAACCTGCTGTTGCATCACTTCTCAAAGAGGCTGCACTATGAAGATTATGATCATTACCGACGCATGGGACCCACAGGTCAATGGCGTTGTGCGCACCCTCAAGCAAACCCGTGCCGAGCTAACTGCGATGGGTCATGAAGTTGAAATGATTACGCCCAATGGTTTTAAGTCAATTCCCTGCCCTACTTATCCAGATATTGCGCTTTCATTATTCCCCGGTAAAGAAGTGGCTCGCCGCATTAAAGAATTCGCTCCTGATGCAATGCATATTGCTACCGAAGGTCCCTTAGGCCTATCTGCACGCTCTTATGCAGTGAAAAATAACCTGCCTTTCTCGACTGCTTATCACACACGCTTTCCGGAATATGTCAAAGCACGCACCGGTATCCCGCTGGTAATTACCTACGGATTTATTCGTTGGTTTCATGGTCGATCAATGGCCGTGATGGCACCAACGATTGTGGTTAAGAATGATTTAGAAAAATATGGTTTAAATAATGTCGTCTTGTGGTCTAGAGGTGTAGATCTCGATATTTTTAAGATGCAAGAGTCTAAAACCCTTAATACAGCCCACCCTATCTTTTTGTATGTGGGTCGTGTCGCGATTGAGAAAAATATTAATGCCTTCTTGGAAATTGATTTACCTGGATCAAAGTGGGTAGTTGGTGATGGCCCCGCCATGCCAGGCATTAAAGAAAAGTATCCTGAAATCAATTATTTAGGAGTATTGCAACAGCAAGAGCTTGCGAAGGTTTATGCGGCGGCTGATGTCTTTGTTTTCCCAAGCAAGACAGATACTTTTGGCTTAGTGCTACTGGAAGCAATGGCGTGTGGCACGCCGGTAGCTGCCTATCCCGTAACTGGTCCAATTGATGTTCTGGGAGACTCACCCGCTGGTGCTATGAATGAGGATTTGCGGGCAGCCTGTATTGCCGCATTAAAGATTCCACGCGAAGTAGCTCGTGCGCATGCTGAGAAATTTTCCTGGAGAGCAGCTTCAGAGCAATTTTTACAGCATCTCAAACCAGTGCCATCAACTGAAGTTCATGTCACTGCGCTAGCCTAAGAAAGATTCGGTTGAATACCAAATACCACATAGACCAAAATCCTCATAAAGGTAATCGGGGGTTAACCAGGGCTTGGCATGCTGCCAAAAACTCTTGGTGTGGTCTCGTGTACGCTTTTCTAGAAGAAAGCGCATTTAGGCAGGAGTTAAGTCTATTTGCCCTGCTAACACCTATTGCCTTCTTTCTACCCATTGGCTATCTAGAAAAGGCACTCTTAGTGTCATCGCTCATTATGGTCTTGGTAGTGGAATTACTTAATTCCAGTGTAGAAGCTGCAATTGATCGTATTTCTTTTGAACACCACGATTTATCCAAAAGAGCAAAGGATTTTGGTTCAGCCGCAGTGATGTTAGCCCTATTCATCGCTCTTCTCATGTGGTCTGCAGTGTGTATTCCACTTATCTTTAAAACCTAATCAATACTCCCTTCGATCACTTAAACATTCATAAGGCTCACTATGTCAGATATCCCAAACCCAATTGGCGCCTTTGAAATCTTTTCTTTCAAAAAAGTAAAAAAGATTTCTTCTCCGAAATTAAATCCTATTAAGAAACTGTCTAAAAAAGTAGCTAAGAAGCTATTTGGTAAAAAGTTTGCTACCAAAGCTCGTGCACAAATAGCTGCTGTTGAAGTGACTCCCACAGTAAGTCCAATTGCTAAATCAAAGAAGCCGGCTTTCCAGATTGAATGGGCACAGTCTTTAAGTGAAATAAAAGAAGCGCAACGATTACGTTACAAAGTATTTGCTGAGGAAATGGGTGCAAACCTGGCTCAAAATACTGAAGGTTTAGATGTAGATGAATTTGACGCGTATTGCGATCACCTATTAATCCGTGATCAAGACACTCTAAAAGTAGTCGGTACCTATCGCGTCCTGCCTCCTCACAAGGCTAAAGAAATTGGCCGCCTCTATTCTGATTCTGAATTTGACTTATCGCGGCTAGATCACTTACGCCCTAAATTAGTAGAGCTAGGCAGATCTTGTGTGCACCAAGACTTTCGTTCCGGGGCAGTCATCATGGCCTTATGGAGCGGCTTAGCCCAATACATGCAAAAGAATGGTTACGAGATCATGCTTGGTTGTGCCAGCATCCCGATGGCTGATGGTGGTCACTTTGCCGCCAGCCTCTATAACTCCTTGAGTAATGAGCAGATGGCTCCGGTTGAGCTCCATGCCTTCCCTCGCCTGCCCTTACCATTAGAAAAGCTCAATGGCGGACTTGAAGTTGAAGCGCCTCCATTGATTAAAGGCTACCTCAAGCTAGGTGCCAAAATCTGTAGCTCCCCTGCCTGGGATCCAGATTTCAATACAGCTGACTTGCTAACAATGTTACGCTTATCAGAAATTAATCCGCGTTACGCAAAGCATTTCTTAGGCTTGTAATCTTTTAAGTTTTTATTTCAGATTAAGTTCATAAGAGCGGCCGATACGAGTCCATTCGGCCGCTTCTTTTAGAAGACTAAATTCTGTTAAAGGATGAGTTTGAGCCCACTCCTTAGAAAGACTGACTTGATATGCGCCGTCTTTCTCAGATACTTTAACCTTCGGCAAATCTTCATCACTTCTACCGCGGCATAGCGCTTGGGCTAGGCGTAGACAAAATAACATCCGCCAGTCATGAAAGCCTGCGTTATGCGCGAGTTTTCCTAATTTACCGGTATGGCCGATCAGGAGCGATGCTAAACGAGCTTGATCATTTTTAGAAAAACCTGGCATATCTGCATTACCAGCAATATAGGCCGAATGCTTATGGTAGCCATTATGTGAGATCGATAGGCCAATCTCGTGAAGGCTAGCAGCCCATTGTAATAGCGCAATATTAGCTGCCCTACTCTCGGTTTCAGACTTGGGTAATTGGGATAAAAATTCAGAAGCGAGTTTACCAACCCGCATTGCTTGATCGCGATCAGCGGAGTAGCGTTGCATGAATTGCTCAACCGTGACATAACGCATATCGTGATGTTGTGAACGCCCCAGGAGGTCGTAAAGGACTCCAGTACGCAAGGCGGCATCAGTCACTTCCATTTCTTCAATACCAAGCTCATCAAATGCTGCCAACATGATGGCTAAACCACCTGGCCAAACGGCTCTTCTATCATCTTTTAAGCCCAATAATTCAACCTGACTAACGTGTTCGTATGTCAGTAGATGTTTTTTCATCGCGCGTAAGCCATCACGTGTAATTAAGCCGCTAGTAGCATTTACGCGGCCCATAGTTAAACTATCGCTATGGCCATTGAAATCATTTGCTGAAATAATTTCAGCTAGAGCTCTAGCGGTGCCAGAAGATCCGATAGCCTGGTTCCATCCACTCTTGAGATAAGCGCCTGAAATGACTTGGATCTCACGTCTAGCAGCTAGCTCTGCCTCTTTAAATGCATGAGCATCAACATTGCCTTTAGGAAAAAAACGGATGCTATGTGAAACGCAGCCAATGTAAAGACTTTCCATTAATTTTGGTTCATAGCCTTTGCCAATGATAAATTCGGTTGAACCGCCACCAATATCAACCACTAATCTATTACCTTGAACTGCCTGAACTTCGTGAGCAGCTCCAATGTAAATTAAGCGAGCTTCCTCAACGCCAGCGATAACCTCAATCGGAAAGCCCAAAGCTTGCTGAGCATCATCTATAAATTGCTGGGCATTTTTAGCCACCCGCAAGGTATTAGTAGCAACTGCACGTACATTGCTTGGACTAAATCCGCGAATGCGCTCTCCAAAGCGTCTCACAGCAGCTAATCCACGCTGATAAGCATCATCCCCTAAAAGCTTATTTTCCGTTAAGCCAGCCGCCAAGCGGACTGAATCTCGCAGAGTATCAATGGGACGAAGTTGCATCCCCGATGGCGTATTGATCGCCTGAGCAACCAACATGCGGAAACTATTGGAGCCTAAATCTACCGCTGCGACTAAGTCTTCCGATGAGGATACGGAGTCGTCAGAATGAATTTCCAAAGTATTCCCTAAAAAAAATCTACACTAATCGAATATGTCTATTTTATGAAAAAACCATGACATATTGATGAAATTACCAGGTAGTCTAACGGGAAAAGGCTATGTAGCTAGATTTTGTTCTGCGCTAGAGCAATCGAGGTCACCAAAGCTACAGAAAATACAGCAATCCCCCGATTTGGGCTTCAAAATATTGCTACAAGCACGGCAGCGATATAAATGCTGAGAAGTCCCTCTGGGGACCTCAAGCGCCTCCGTAGCCTGACAATGCGGGCAAGTAATCGTAGATCGCTGTTTTTCTAGGGAAAGATTCACAGTAGTATCTTGAACTGGGAATATTTCAGGAATATGTCAGTTGATCATAAGGTGCAGATTATTTAGAGCCAAGTCCCAATGTCTGAACCATCACCTTAAAGACTTCAGTATTATCCATAAAGCCTTTGAACCTCTCTGATCCGGGGCCGATAGCATTGAGGACGGCATCATCCGCAGTATGCACGCCAGACTCTTGATGAGATGGTAAGTTTCCGCCGACGTGAATGGCGTCTTCCTGAAGTTGGATATATTTCGGATTAGCAATATATTTACCGCCCTCACCTTTCACTGCCGGCACAAAAGTACCATCAAGCTTAGGATGCAAGGTCTCATAATGATCTGGGTAATTACCGTAGAAAAACGCCAGGCGCTTGCTGACATCAATTTCACTTGGGTAGCCTTGAACGTCGGCTTTAGGGTAGTTAGGGTAGCCCGCAGCAGCATAAACACCTACCTTTTCACGTAAAGGGCCAGGCCTTTCATCATGGACTACGCCACTGATGGAGCCGCTATGAGTATGGTCAGGCGTAACAATGATAAGTGTGTCGGGATGAGTCTTTGCAAAGTTTTTGGCGATCTGTACTGCATTGCTCAGCATGATCGTATCAAAAGCCGCTCTCTCCCAATCTAAGGGATGATTAAACTTATCAATCAAGGCAGCCTCAACCATTAAGAAGAAGCCATTAGGATTTCTGGACAACACATCAATCGCTGATTGGGTCATCTCTGTTAAGTCAGGCTGGTTTGGATATTGTGGAACAGTATTCTTTTTTAAGAAAAAACGGTCAAGTGATCCGTCCATATTGTCTGGATGAAATACACCGAATAACTTCTTAGTATTTTTATTTTCAGCAGCAGCAATCAGCTCTTGCTTGGTAAGCGCCACCTGGTAACCATCTGCCTTAAAAGTTTCAACGAGATTATTCTCATCCTTACGTTTCGATCCCTTGCTAGATTGCGGATAAAAGTACGCAGAGCCCCCGCCCAGAATGACCTCCACCTTGCTAGCCAGCAATTGATCAGCAATATACTGTTTATCAGCACGACGTCGGGTATGAGCCACCATGGCTCCCGGTGTGGCATCTTGTAATTCTGCATCAGAGACAATGCCTACTGACATTTTCGTTTTACGCTTTAGAAGCTCAGTAATAGTTTCTACTTTGGGATGCGATAAGTTATCACTAGCGCGGGAAACATATACTCCCATTGCATTGACTGCTGTTTTATGCCCAGTTGTATAGGCGCTCATGGAATTGGCAGAGTCTGTAATCAATGAGTCAGAACCTGAGGTGCCGATCATGGCAGTATTAGGCATGTCATCAAACGCCAGCCTACCCTGGTACTTGCCTTCAGAAATACCTTTCGATAAAACACGTGCTGCTGTCCTATTGGCAATCGTCATACCATCACCAATAAATAAAATTACATTTTTAACTCTGCGTGGTCCGCTGGTATAAACCTCCCAAGTAACCTGTAACTTTTCCTGGGGAGTGCGTGCTACAAGCTCATAATTGCCTGCTTTGGGTAGTTGCACATCCCGATAAATAATTGAGCTACCCTTACCATTCTCATTTTGGATAAATTCAGATTTGGTAATAATAAGTTTGTTTATAGGCATCCCATTAATAGTAATCACTGCGTCATTTGGATTAACGACCTGACTGAACTCTATTTTGATATCAAAATTGGAGCCCATCAGAATTTCCGCTTTATCAATTGGATAAATTGCTTGTGCGTGTGCAACGCCAATGAAGGCAGCAGCAAAAATACATATGGAGTTTTTAATGAGGCTGGAAATATTCATATGAATGGAAAATAGGTAGGAAAATAATCACACTACAATATCTACAAAGAAGATGACATTCTCATGACAGCCTTTTTTAACTACTAGAGTACTATTTTTTCTTGGCAGCTTTCAATCTACCGCTTTTCACAGCCTGGCAAAATTGTTCAAAATCTTGCTGATTTTGCTTTGCATACGACTTAGCAAAGGAATATAGCGCCTCATTGAGCTCTGGAGATTGCCCACAATACCCTGCTATCACTGCGGCATCACCAGAACGTGCATGGCCCAAGGCTAATGCCCAGCCAAATAGCTTTGCGTAGTCAGGGAAATTCTTTAACGAGACACCACCAGTCCCGACGCCAATGCCGCCTTTCATATCACGTAATTGGCGCAGATAAAAACCCTGACTCTTATTAATATCGTATTGCACAGCACCGTAGTTCAAAAAGATATCTGGTGCACCTTGAAGTAATCTCTGGCCTGCGACTACTCGTCTGCCCATATCACGGTACATAGATTCGCCAAGGTATGGCGTCAAGACTGATTTTTGAGCCTCTTTGTATTGCAGAAACAAAGGGTCATTTTCACTATCACCTTCAAAGTACAACACCATACAATTCGTGCCGACACTACCAACACCCACCACTTTTCTGGCGAAATCTTTTAATGCGTAACGTTGAAATAATATTTGGCGATCAGCCAGCAAAGTACTGGCATAGTTTAATAAGGCTTTATCGATGAGAGGGGATAAAGGGGTGCCATAAGCATCCTTTTTAAAATGCTCAATGAGCGGAGGCTTATTGATAATCTTTCGATTCTTACCAACTAAGGTTGTCAGGCTCTGCAAGACCTGAATATTTCCTTGCCCTTTTGTCTCTTTGAGGAAGGCGTCTAGCTTCTTCTGGTGCTCTTTGCTAAAGTGCTTGCGAATATCTTTTTCACCAATAAACTCTTGAGCCAAGTCTATATAAGGCATTTTTGCGTATTGCGCAATCCGCTTTTGATACTCCGAAGCGATGCGGTACACCAGTTTTTTGCCAAGAGCCTTATCTCCACCCAAGCTCTCCGATGCAATCAGAGCGCTCGCTACTAAACGCTTGATATCCCACTCCCAACTACCTGGTAAAGTTTCATCAAAATCATTAATACCGAATATCAAGCGGTGCTCGGCAGATCCAAATAAACCAAAATTAGAAACATGCATATCACCACAAAGCTGAACAGTAATATTGGTAGTAGGTTGATTGGCTAGATCCTGCGCCATGATAGCGGCGCCACCACGATAAAAAGCAAATGGAGACTGCAACATTCGTTCATAACGAATAGGAATCAGTGATTCAATCCGATGCTTGGCTTGCGCCTCTAATATCGTGACGGGATCAATTCGGTGTTTGGGGGGCGTATAGCTACCTTGATCAGAAAAACTCACTGCCTTACGCAAGGCTTTACCATCAGCCATTCGTTTTTTAATGCTAGGTCTTGGGTCTTGAAAGGACTCTACAGACCTCAGGACAGCAAATTGTGGCTTCTTCTCTAAAGACATGGGGGTTACCTAGCTAATTAGACAACCCGTTCATATTAATACTATTTACGTATAGGCCCCCAGAATCAGTAATTAGACAATCTCGTCAAGACGCAATGAAAACCGTTTATCGACTACAAATTGCTTAATGTTTCGATCTAATAAATGTGAGCCTTGTTGCAAACTGCTCTCTTTAGGCTCTAAAGTGGCTTCATGTTCAATCTCATTACGGAAAACATCCGATAGGTATTTAGTCAGATTTTTATTCATTTGTTTATCGCCTTCCAGTAAATAATAGACATGGCTATCCTAGGGAGTCTATATTTCAGTTTTATTAAGAATGAAAAAAACCCAGTCTGAACTGGGTTTAAAAGGAGAGTAATGCAGATTAGATTTCGTCAGTGATGAACTGACTATATAAATTTAGCAATCCTTTATTACAATCAAATGACGAAGTCTAATAAAGTGGAATCAGCTACCAAGACGATGTCGTGCAAAACGATTTGCATAAGCAATTCTGGCTTCATTCCATGCTTGCCATAAACGCACGATCAAATGTTTCATATTGCATCCTTGTATTGAAAGATTGGTTGAGGTATTTTTATCTTGTATAGATACCTCTTAGATATTTCCTATTGTGACTCGCATGAATGACAGTGTGAAGGCACTTTTATGACCAATTGGTGTGGCTGGGATACACTGAATACTCTGAATCTGCTAGCTTTAGGAAATCAATATGCTCAATTGGGATCTTTATGGAACCATTGTCTTAAGACTGGTCTTGGCATTAATCGTTGGCATAGTGCTTGGTCTCAATCGCTGGCTGCACCACAAATCTGCCGGTATACGCACCCACTCCTTAGTAGCCATTGGTTCTGCGACTGCCGTCATGCTCATTAGTGATTTTGTTCAAGACGATGCTCAATCGGTTAGCCGAGTTCTACAGGGCCTCATTACCGGCCTTGGCTTTTTGGGTGCAGGAGTCATCATTCATGAGCAGCGCTCAAAAAGGGTTCATGGACTCACCACCGCGGCCAGCCTTTGGGCCTGTGCCCTCATTGGCGCGGCCTTTGGGGCAGGTCAATTTGCACTTGGGGGGCTGTCCCTGGGTGCAATTCTGCTGATTTTAGCCATTGGAGGCCCTTTAGAACGCCTCTTTGCAAGACTTAATGGGGTAAAAAGAGGCTCTGAAATCTCAGGCGAACCAGACTAAACATCATCTAAATGGTTAGAAGCAGGTTTTGTCATATTTCTTTGGTAGAATAAGTCTCCTTTAAATATGAAGTCAAAGCCATGAGTGAATATCGATACGAAGATGCAGTAAAACAGCTTCAGGAAAGTGGCGCTATAGGACTTGTTGACCTTAAAAGCCTTCCCCATGATGATCTTGTAGAGCTGCTTGAAGAAATTAAAGTTTGGTGCCTCTACGCAGGCGGTAAAACTGAAAAGCTTCCTAAAGAATCCAAAAAGAAAAAGAAAAAGAAAAAAGATTGATTCTGAAGGTTTTATGCCTCAGCACTTAAGCGTTCTTTTGGAAAGCGAAGCATAAAAGTACTCCCCTTCCCTGGTGTACTTTCAATCGTCAACTGAGCCTGATGACGACTAGCAATATGTTTCACAATTGCCAAACCGAGACCAGTCCCACCCGTATCACGAGATCGACTCCTGTCTACTCGATAAAAACGTTCCGTGAGTCTTGAAAGATGCTCTGCAGCAATACCAGGGCCGGTGTCCGTTACAGAAAATTCGCCCTGTCCATCTGCGTTAATATCCCATTTCACACGAATAGCGCCACTGTCTGGTGTGTAGCGTATTGCATTTGAGACTAAGTTGCTAAAGGCGGAAAGTATTTCTCGCTCATCACCTAATAAATTTTCTTTATCAAGTACTTCAAAAATAAAACTATGATTTCCATGAGATAGTGCTTCGGCATCGTTTTTAAGTAACGCCATAGATGTTTGAATATTGACTTGATTTAATGCAGCAGGTAATGCGTTGGCTTCCAGGTTAGCGAGCGTCAATAGGTCTTCTACTAAACTTTTCATGCGCTGGGCTTGCGACATCATCATTTCAAAATACTGATCCCGCTGACCCTTCTCAAGCTCTAAAGATTGAACTGTTTCTAAAAATCCCATCAATACAGTAATTGGCGTCCTCATTTCGTGAGAAACGTTGGCAACGAAGTCGCGGCGCATAGCATCGGCCTTTTGTAAATCAGTGACGTTTTGTATAAGCAATAAGTGCCGCTGATTACCAAACGGAAAAGCCTGCAGCATCAAGCTAAGGCTGCTATCTGGACCCATTCTTTCAAGCAGCAAAGGTTCGTCGAAATTACGCTTATTCAAATATTGAATAAATTCAGGGCGACGAATTAGAAAATTAATCCGTTGCATTGCATCACGTTTGAAAATCAGGCCAAAAAATCGCTCTGCAATACTATTGCACCACTCAATCTGGTCAACTTCATCAAGCATCACAATCCCATTAGGGGACGCTTGAAATGCTTCGATAAAGTGTTCATGCTGCTGCTCGATATTGCGTATTCTTTGTTTTAAGGTTTTGACCAAGCGTTGCAACCTGAAAAAAACTTCTTCCCAAAATCCACTGGGGAGCGGCATATTTTCTATTGAATTCGATTGCACATATTTGCCTAGGCGTGCCAGGTTGACATAGGAGTACACGAGCGGTACAGATAATAGAAAGATACCAACGAAAATAGCATATTCAGCACCCCAGTTATAAAGGGTAATGAATGCAACTATCAATGCAAGGCCAACAAGGAAAAAAAAGCGGGTTAAGGCAGAAATCATGCTGCAATCTTAGACTATCTCAAGAATGCCCTTGAAATACTCTAAAAAAGCCTTTAGAGCCGTCCTATTGATTGGTTGGTGTCTTGGTAATGCGATAGCCACTACCCCTAACTGTCTCGATAAATCGATCACAGTCTACTGGGGTCAATGCAGCCCTAAGGCGCTTAATGTGCACGTCTACGGTACGTTCTTCAATATAAACTTCATTACCCCATACCTTGTCGAGCAAATTAGCACGTGAGTGGACGCGTTCCGAATTGGCCATAAAGAATTGGAGGAGTCTGTATTCTGTGGGGCCCAAGGAGATAGGTTTGGGCTCACTATTGGGCCATATCGCTAGGACTCTGTGAGAACTTGGGTCTAGCTTTAGCGGACCGATTGTGAGCGGGCCGGTATCTTCAAGGGGGGTCTGTCTGCGTAATAAGGCTCGTACTCTAGCAATTAACTCTTTAGGCGAGAAAGGCTTAGTTACATAATCATCTGCACCAGAATCTAAACCCAAAACCTTATCAGACTCTTCGCTTTTAGCTGTTAGCATCAAGATAGGCAAACCTCTTGTCCGATCATTTGCTCGTAGCTCTTTAGCAAATTGAACTCCAGATTTACCTGGCAACATCCAATCTAAAATAACCAGGCTTGGTAAACGCTCCCTCATCATTGCAATAGCAAGATCAGTTTGCATGGCCTTCTCAACCTCATAGCCTGCATGCATTAGATTAATTGCAATTAACTCAGCAATAGATGGCTCATCTTCAACAATTAATATGCGGTGAGTCATATTAGAGGCTCAGCTTTATTCTTTATTCGCTTCGCGCACTAAATCTTCATGCGGGATATGGCGAACATCTGAGCCCTTTGCAATATAAATTACAAACTCAGCAATATTCTTTGCATGGTCACCAATCCGCTCAATTGCCTTGGCAATAGTTAGCATATCTAAGCCAGTACTGATGATGTGTGGATCTTCAGACATATAAGTGATGAGTTTACGAACGAAACCTCTGAACTCCTCATCTATTTGCCGATCTTCAGCAACAACTTCAGCTGCAGCAATAGTATCTAGTCGCGCAAAAGCATCCAAGCTACGACGCAATAAATTGATTGCCATTTGGCCAGAAAGTCGAATCTCGGCTACATTGATGTGATGTGGAGTGCCAGTTTCAATAAGGCGCTTAGTGCGCTTTGCAACGCGCTCAGCCTCATCCCCTGCACGCTCAAGATTAGTGATGGCCTTTGATACCGCCATTACTAGGCGTAAGTCACGGGCAGCCGGTTGACGTCTTGCAATCAGTTCTGTACAAGCTAAATCAATTTGAATCTCAAGATCATTAACCAGTTTTTCGTTTTCAATCACGATGTTGCAAGTGTCGAGATCCATTTGCGTGAACGCACGCATTGCTGTAGAGATCTGCGCTTCAACTAATCCACCCATTTCGAGTAAACGACTCGAAAGCGAATTTAAGTCTGCATCAAATTGTGATGAAAGGTGATTGTCAGGCATTTAATATCTCCAATTAACCGAAGCGGCCGGTAATATAGTCTTCAGTTTCTTTACGCTTAGGCTTAATAAATATTTCATCCGTTTTACCGAACTCAACTAAGCTACCGAGGTACATATAAGCAGTGTAATCGGATACGCGGGCTGCCTGCTGCATATTATGAGTAACAATTGCTATGGTGTACTCATGCTTCAATTCATTAATCAATTCTTCGATTTTTCCAGTCGAAATAGGGTCTAACGCTGAAGTAGGCTCATCTAACAACATCACTGATGGTTTAACAGCAACGCCTCGAGCAATACACAAACGTTGTTGTTGCCCACCAGAGAGTGACAAACCACTTTGATTTAATTTATCCTTAGATTCGTTCCAAAGAGCTGCCTTATTGAGAGCCCATTCAACCCGCTCATCCATTTCAGAGCGAGAGAGTTTTTCATAAAGGCGCACGCCAAAGGCAATGTTCTCATAGATAGACATTGGAAATGGGGTTGGTTTCTGAAAAACCATGCCAATACGTGAGCGTAGTAAATTTAAGTCTTGACCAGGCTCAAGAATATTTTGGCCATAAAAATTAATTTCACCTTCAGCACGCTGACCTGGGTAGAGGTCATACATTCGGTTGAGCGTTCTTAACAAGGTCGACTTACCACAACCTGATGGGCCGATAAATGCGGTGACCTTACCTTGCTCAATGTCAAGGTTAATGTCTTTTAAGCCTTGGAATGAACCATAAAAAAAGTTGAGATTTCTCACCTCAAGTGCATTGATAGCAGCTTGGCCTGATTGTTGATCTATTAATTCCACTTTACCCCCGTGACTATCAATCTGATTTAAGTCAAACATTGTTTTTATATTGCTCATCATCCCTGAACCTTCTCACGAAATACCACTCGCGCCAAAATATTTAAGCCGAGCACGGCAAATGTAATGAGCAATGCACCGCCCCATGCTAGATCAACCCAATTGTCATAGGGGCTCATAGCAAATTGGAAAATGACCACTGGCAAATTAGCCATTGGAGCATTCATATTAGTTGAGAAAAATTGGTTATTGAGTGCCGTAAACAATAATGGTGCTGTTTCACCGCTTACACGAGCAAGAGCCAATAAAATGCCAGTCATTACGCCGCTTTGGGCTGCACGCAAGGTAATCTTAAAAGCAACCTTCCACTTTGGAGTGCCAAGCGCATAGGCAGCCTCACGCAAACTTCCTGGCACTAAACGCAGCATATTTTCTGTAGTGCGAACAATCACTGGTACAGCAATTAAGGCTAGCGCAATAGTTCCTGCCCACCCTGAAAAGTGTCTAACCTGCGCCACAACAAATGCATAGACGAATAAACCAATCACAATCGATGGCGCAGATAACATAATATCGGTTACAAAACGCGTTACCGCAGCAACCCTACTACGATCGCCATACTCAGATAAATACAGGCCTGCCAAAACACCAATCGGTGTACTGATTAAGGTGCAGCTTCCAACTAATAAAAGACTACCCACAATCGCATTTGCCAACCCACCGCCCTCAGAGCCTGGGGCTGGTGTGCTATGGGTAAATAGATTCCAATCAATTGCTGAGAAGCCTTTAAATAGCAAAACACCCAAAATCCATAATAAGAAAACCATACCCAAGAGCATTGCGCCCATTGATAGTGTTAAGCCAATCTTATTAGCACGCTTTCTTTTGGCAAAAATGCTTTGATCGATATTAGAAATATTGCTCATGTTTTTAGCCCCTGCTTCTTCTCCATATTACTCAACATCCACTTCGCACAGGCTAAAACAACAAAGGTAATGACAAACAACGCTAGACCTAAGGCGAATAAGGAAGATAAGTGATTGCCTGCTTCAGCCTCCCCGAATTCATTTGCAAGCGTTGAAGCAATCGAAGTACCAGGCGAAAATAAGGAAGCGGAGAGGCGGTGTGCATTACCTATCACAAAGGTGACTGCCATCGTTTCGCCAAGCGCCCTACCTAATCCGAGCATCACACCACCAATAACGCCTGCTTTGGTATATGGTAGAACTACATTCTTAACCACCTCCCAAGTCGTGCAGCCAATACCGTAGGCTGACTCCTTCAAGACAGGTGGAACAATGTCAAATACGTCACGCATGACAGAGGCAATGAAAGGAAGAATCATCATTGCCAGAATTAATCCGGCACAAAGAACACCAATGCCATTAAATGCACCAGAGAACAAAATTCCTAATCCCGGAACTTGACCTAATGTTGCAGCCAATGCTGGCTGAATATATTCAGCAAATAAAGGTGCAAAAATAAATAGACCGAACATGCCATAAATAATCGAAGGCACTGCAGCTAAAAGCTCAATAGCAGTACCTAGAGGTCTCCGCAATGGTTGTGGACAGAGCTCTGTCAAGAAAACGGCAATTCCAAAGCTGAGTGGAACTGCAATCAGTAATGCAATCAATGATGTGACGACAGTACCGTAGATGGCAATCAAACCACCAAACTGTCCGTTAACAACATCCCATTCTGTCGAGAAAAAGAATCCAGGCCCAAAAGTACGAAGAGCCGGCCATGCATTGATTGTCAAAGAAATGAGTATCCCTACTAGCGCAATTAATACTGCAAGTGCAAAAAATTGTGTAATTCTTTGAAATAAAAAATCTTGTACACGCTGCAGCTTAGCGATTTTCAAGGCTTGGCGGGTCGGTGCTGAATGAGACTGCGTAATATCCATTATGTAATTGGCTTATCCAAATATTGAAACAGCCCCACAATAATGTGGAGCTGTTCATTAATCAATAATTCAGGGGGTAACCATCTATCCTTATTTAGTCACTACCTTAGTGAACACATTCTTGCGAATAAAGTCAGTTGTAGCATCAGGCATTGGAACGTAATCTAACTCTTCTGCCATCTTCTTGCCATCCTTGAAAGCAAAGTCAAAGAACTTAATCACTTCAGCAGCATTTGCCTTGTTTTCTGGATTCTTGTATAGCAGGATGAAAGAGGCACCAGTGATTGGCCATGATTTAGCACCAGATGCATTGGTAATAAAAGTACCCATTCCTGGAATCTTAGACCAATCTGTTCCAGCTGCAGCTGCTGCAAAAGTGAGATCGTCAGGCGCAACAAAATTACCATCCTTATTTTTCAAAGTGATGTAGGTCATCTTGTTTTTCTTCGCATACGCATATTCAACGTAGCCCACTGCATTCTTCACACGAGTCACGTTTGCAGCAACACCTTCATTGCCTTTGCCGCCTACTGTGGAGGCTGCAGGCCATTTCACGTTAGCACCAGCACCTACTGCATCTTTAAAAAGAGTACTTGTTTTGGAAAGATAGTCTGTAAAAATTGCTGTGGTACCAGAACCATCTGCACGCACAACTACTGTAATTGGACCAGATGGAATCTTTACACCAGGATTCATGATGGCAATACGCTTATCACCCCAATCGGAGATCACGCCTTGGAAAATATCAGCCAAAGTTGGACCATCTAATTTAATTTCGCCAGGTTTTACACCATCAACGTTGATAACTGGAACTACACCACCAATAATTGCTGGGAATTGAACCATACCATCGGCTTCAAGTTCTTCAAATTTCACTGGATTATCAGTGGCACCGAAATCAACCGTTTTAGCCTTGATTTGCTTAATTCCACCAGAAGAACCAATAGATTGGTAATTTAAGTTTGAGCCCGTTTTTGCCTTGTAAGCTTCAGCCCACTTAGCATAGATCGGATATGGAAATGTAGCACCCGCACCAGTCATGTCCAAAGCAAAAGCGGTTGGAGTGATTGAAATAGCACCAATAACGAGTGCTTTTTTCAAAAGAGATTTCATCTGATAAGTCCTTGGGTAGATAACGCAACATTGCGATACAAGGACGATACGATTGGACTATGACGTTTTGATGACAGAAATGTCATAAAGAACAATACTCAATATATTCAATAACTTATATATAAAATATCAGGCTAAAAGTCATGAAAAATAGGCGTAGTGCCTAGACTCTCGGAATTAAATCAGCAATACTTTTGGCAGCGCTCATCGCCACATCACCATCTTTAGTTTCAATCATGACCCGTAGGAGTGGTTCCGTGCCAGAGGCCCGAATCAAGACTCTACCAATGCCCTTCAGATCAGCCTCTACTTTAGCAATCTGCTGCTTGAGCTTCTCATCAGACTTCCAGTCATAACTCGGTTTGATTTTCACATTGAGTAGTACTTGCGGGAAGATGTTTACCTTTTCGAGTAACTGAGCAAGACTCTTTTTGTTTTGACTCATAGCAGCCAGCACTTGAAGCGCAGCAATCGTACCGTCTCCAGTGGAATGCTGATCTAGGCATAGTAAGTGGCCAGAACCTTCCCCGCCAATAATCCAGCCTTTTTGTTTGAGTAGCTCTAGTACATATCGATCGCCTACATTGGCGCGTTCAAATCCCATACCCAACTCTTTAATCGCATTCTCAACCGCGAGATTGGTCATCAAGGTGCCTATGACTCCGCCAAGCTTCTGACCACGCTCTAATCTATCTTTAGCAAGCACATATAGCAGCTCATCACCATTAAATAATCTTCCACTGGCGTCTACCATTTGCAGGCGGTCAGCATCGCCATCTAGCGCAATACCAAGGTCTGCATTGACTTCTTGAACCTTGGCAATCAGTGCTGCTGGTGCAGTGGCGCCGCAACCATCGTTAATGTTTGTACCATTAGGGCTGACACCAATCGAGATCACTTCTGCACCAAGCTCTTCAAATACATGTGGCGCAGTGTGATACGCAGCACCGTTAGCGCAATCCACCACCAATTTAAATCCCTTGAGATTTAAATCTCCTGGGAATGTTGATTTACAGAATTCAACATAGCGGCTAGCAGCATCATTCAAACGAAATGCCTTGCCGAGATCATGCGCACTTACGCAGCCCATGGGTTTTTCTAGTTCAGCCTCAATCGCTAACTCAAACTCATCACCGAGTTTGTCGCCATTGGCTGAGAAAAACTTAATACCGTTATCTTGATAAGGATTGTGTGATGCAGAGATCACGACACCCGCTGTTAAACGTAATGTATTAGTCAAATAGGCAACACCAGGGGTTGGCATCGGACCACACAGCATGATGTCTACACCAGCAGCAGAAAAGCCAGCTTCTAATGCTGACTCTAATAAGTATCCTGAAATACGCGTGTCTTTACCGATCAAGACTTTGCAACGGCTGCCTACTTTAGCGTTTTTAGATAGAACCTTACCTGCGGCATAAGCCAAGCGCGTCATGAACTCTGGAACAATCGGAAATTGCCCTACTTCACCGCGAATGCCATCAGTGCCAAAGTATTGTTTTTTCATAGATTCATTATAAAACTGAGAAGCTCTGAGTTTGTCCTCTAGGCATCAATGGCTTCCCATAGCTTTAAAGCATCTACCGTCTCAGGTACATCATGCACTCTCACAATTCTGGCGCCACGATCGGCTGCCATGATGGCTGCAGCTACGCTTGGGGCAACTCGCTCATGGGTATCTTTACCAGTGATTTTCCCAAGCATCGATTTACGCGAGATACCAGCTAATACGGCGTAACCCAGTTGGGAGAATTGCTTGAAGTTAGATAGCATATTGAGGTTGTGCTCAAGACTCTTGCCAAAGCCAAAACCGGGGTCGATGGCAATTCTGTTTCCTTCAACCCCTTTTGCTGTGAGTAGCTCTGCGCGCTCTTTGAGAAACTGCATCACTTGTGCAATCACATCGTGATACTCCGGATTAAATTGCATGGTCTGCGGATCACGCTGCATGTGCATTAAGACGATTCCACAATCTGTACTCTCAAGTACTGCATTCACTGCGCCCTCTTGTCTTAAGGCCCAAATATCATTTACGCAATCAACCCCGGCCCTTAATGCTTGGCGCATGGTTTCTGCTTTATAGGTATCAATTGAAAGTGGCACACCACAATCTTTCAGCGCTTCAATGACTGGTAGAACTCGATCAAGCTCTTCTTGCAGCTCTACAGGCTCTGCCCCTGGTCTCGTGGACTCGCCACCGATATCAATCAGGTCAACGCCATTAGCAATCATCAGTTCTGCTTGAGTAATAGCATCCTGCGCTGTTCTAAATTTTCCGCCATCCGAAAATGAATCAGGAGTGGTATTGAGAATGCCCATGACTATTGGACGTCTGCGTTTGGTGAAGTCAAAAAGAAAACGCCCACAACGCCATGTTGTGGGCATCTCTGAAATGCCTTGCTGATCCATCGAGACAGCCAGCTTGGTATTTAAGCTGTTGCTGGAGCGCTGCCAGCCGCTGGGCCAGGTGTACCAGCAGAGTTACCAAAGATAGTTGGTGGTGGTGGCAATGGTGCACGCGGTGGACGGCCAGCCATGATGTCATTAATTTGATCGGCATCAACGGTTTCCCATTCGAGCAATGCAACAACCATAGCCTCAACCTTATCGCGATTGTTTTCTAGAATCGATCTGGCTAGGGCATATTGACTATCAATCAGCGAACGAATCTCAAAGTCCACCTTTTGTTGTGTCAACTCAGAAACGGTCTTGGTGCTATTGCGCCCGAAAATACTTTCTGATTCAGTATCAACATAAACCATCGTACCTAAGCTGTCGCTCATACCATAACGCGTGACCATATCGCGCGCCATTTTAGTAGCACGCTCAAAGTCATTAGAGGCACCGGTACTCGACGAGTGCAAAAAGATTTCTTCAGCGGCACGGCCACCAAACAAAATAGCTAAGTCTTCCATCATGCGATCTTTGTACAGATTGACACGATCAAATTCTGGCAACTGCCAAGTCACACCCAATGCCATACCGCGCGGCATGATGGTGACCTTATGCACTGGGTCTGCCTTAGGCAAACTCTTAGCTACAACCGCGTGGCCAGCCTCGTGATAAGCGGTATTGCGGCGCTCTTCTTCACGCATCACGGCAGACTTACGCTCAGGACCCATATAGATCTTGTCTTTAGCGTCTTCAAAGTCTTTCATTTCGACTGAACGCTTACTACGGCGTGCAGCAAACAAGGCAGCCTCATTGACTAAGTT
>Ga0194055_10000885_pt1 | contig 24286 bp, 30 predicted proteins | sample SepL449m_MetaG_FD_155482 | JGI IMG/M metagenome (GOLD analysis project Ga0194055, IMG submission 155482) | Anoxic zone freshwater microbial communities from boreal shield lake in IISD Experimental Lakes Area, Ontario, Canada - Sep2016-L442-9m | ecosystem: Environmental > Aquatic > Freshwater >... | reverse complement strand
GTTACTGTCCACTGCAACTAAAACCTCATTGACATTGATTTGGTGAGCCAGATCGACCACTTCGGGATCGGCCAAAACTATATCGGCGCCGGCTAATAATCGATGAGCACGCACAGTAAGTAGTTCAGGATCTCCGGGACCCGCAACTACAAAGGACACTCCGACAGCTGCTGCTGGTCGAGTGATCATGTGCGCACCTACCTTCTTAACTTGCACTTGTGTCAATCAAGCGTTGCTGCGCCTTGCGCTGTTCATGGAACGCGAGGATGTGAAGTTCGGTGGCCAAATCGACTCGGCGAACATCAACTCCTTCGGGTACCTCAAGCAGAACGGGTGCAAAGTTTAAGATGCTGGTCACTCCATGCTTAACCAAAAGGTCACATACATGCTGTGCAGCAGATTCGGGCGTTGCTATAACTCCAATGGAGGCACCAGTTGAATGCATTTGTTCGTGCAGTAATTCAATATCTTGAACAATCAGCTCTTTACCGGCAACAACCACATTCTCGCCAATGCGCGCCTGATCTGAATCGAACAGACCGACAACATTGAAACCGCGTGATGCAAACCCTGGGTAACCTGCGAGCGCGTGACCCAGATTGCCGATGCCACAAATAACTACAGGCCACTCTTGAGTAAGCCCAAGTGAACGCGAAATTTGATACAACAAGAATTCAACGTCGTACCCAACGCCGCGTGTTCCGTACGAACCGAGGAATGATAAATCTTTGCGCAACTTAGCGCTATTCACTCCAGTTACTTCGGCTAGTTCTTCGCTGGAAACCAGAAGAGTTCCGCGAGCGGCTAAGCCAACAAGGGCTCTGTGATATGTAGGAAGTCGGGTTACAGTCGCATCTGGAATGCCACCTCGCGCAGACATCTGCGCCTTTGGTGACTGCTGCTGTGGCATCGAGTGCGTCCCTTCGCGAACTTCTTGAGTGTCAGATTATGCCGTTTAGGCGCATCGTCAAAATTGGCTAAAAGTGGACCACTCGTGCTATGAATGTCGGCTCTATTTCGCACTTTTTGGCAGGCTGTGGCGCTGTTATTGGTGTGTCTGGTGTGACTCAAACTTACTTAAGCAATGCCGACCGAAAGCGTTGTGGATCAAGTCGGAATTGGTCATGCTGTGCACCGTCAATCAACACCACTGGAATAAATGCAAAATATTGGTCGGCTAAAGCAGGGTCATCCAGGATTGATTTTTCTTCCCACGTAACCTGAAGTTCATCGCACACACTAGCGATTATTAACCGAGCGTTGTCACACAAATGGCATCCTGGTTTCCCTATGAGAACAACTCGAGCATCCATGAATGTGTCACCTAGCCTTTGCAAACAGTGTTACACATTGCACTCCGCAAGTAGCCTTAAAGGTATGACAGACTCGCACAACCCCACGTCTGTCGCTGCATTTTTCGACATTGATAACACGATCATGCGAGGCGCAAGCATCTACCATCTGGCTCGTGGGCTTTTTAGCCGAAAAATTCTCAAACCGGCTGACTTAGCTAACTACGCGGTGGCCCAAGGCAAGTACCTCATCTCGGGTACCGAAAACCTCGACGACATTGCGCGGATCCGCGACAACGCTCTCGCTTTTGTAGAGGGACGCACGGTAGCCGAAATGAAGCTGTTGTGCGAAGAAATTTACGACGAGATCATGGCCGACAAGGTGTGGCCTGGCACAGTCAAGCTAGCCCACACCCATCGCGATGCTGGCCATCAGGTGTGGCTGGTATCAGCCGCGCCTGTCGAACTTGCCAACATCATTGCTTCCAAACTTGGACTTACTGGCGCCCTTGGAACTGTCAGTGAAATTGTTGATGGAAAGTACACTGGCAAGTTGCAAGGTGTCACCATGCATGGTTCGCAGAAGGCTGCCGCAATCTGGACTCTGGCTGGCGAACACGGAATTGACCTGGAACACAGTTTTGCCTATTCAGACTCGGGCAACGACATTCCGTTACTCGAAACTGTAGGCAATCCCAGTGCAATTAATCCAGACAGCACCCTGCGCAATTACGCTCGCGAGCACGACTGGCCGATTCATGATTTTCGACGCGAACACTTGGTGCGCCGATACGGACTGCCTGCAGGTGCAACAGTGCTTGCAATTGTCGGAGCGGGCGTAGGTGCAGCAGTTGCATCACGGCGCAATAGAAAAAGCGACCAGCGTTAACTGGTCGCCTTTTTTTAAGATTGTTTTAGCCCTTACTACGACGCTGGAATCGCGTCTTCTTAAGCATCTTGCGATGCTTCTTCTTGGCCATGCGCTTCCGGCGCTTCTTAATCACGGAGCCCATGTGGACCGCCTTTTCGAATTGAGGTCGATACTGCTAGATGCACAGTCTACGGTAGGCAGACGTTGCGTTCGACGAGAGGTTATCCAGCCTCAACGAATGATTCACGCAAGTAAGAGTGAACAGCTTGTTCAGGCACGCGGAACGAACGACCAACGCGCACAGCTGGAAGCTCTGCGTTGTGCACTAATCGGTACACCGTCATTTTCGAAACCCGCATAACTGCCGCTACTTCCGCAACCGTCAGAAATCGAACCTCTCCTAGAGGGCGATCTTGTGGAGCGCTCATAGAACACCGCAACCTATCTGTACATTCGGTAGTGCCGGCTTCCCCACCGGTCTGACAAATGCACTTCGTGTAGGTGTCCAATCTAGTGGCAAATGTGACTGGAGTGAAAGTCGAAGACTTAAGTTACACGTGTGTAATTCCCTTGCCCAGTTCTGCCGAGCGATCGCGCGCGGCTTCCATCGCAGAAAGAAAGGCTGCCCGAACTTTAAAGTCATCAAATACCCGAAGGGCAGCCACCGTAGTGCCGCCGGGTGAGGTGACTTGCTCGCGCAGCACTGTTGGGTGCATTTGAGTCTCTTTCAACATAGTTGCTGCCCCATACACCGTTTGGTAGACCATTTCCGTTGAGATATCTCGAGGAAGTCCAAGCATCACGCCGGCTTCAATCATTGCTTCAGTCACGTAATAGATATATGCTGGACCCGATCCTGAAATTGCTGTGACTGCATCCTGATATTTTTCCGGCAACTGGATTACTTTGCCGACACTTTGTAACAACTGTTGCGCGGTTGCTAAGTGTTCGTCATTACATGTTGACCCTGGACTGATAGCTGACATTGCTTGATCAACTAACGCGGGAGTATTTGGCATGGCACGCACAACGTGAGTGCCATGCGATAAGTGGCTTTCGATAAATGCTGTGGTGATACCTGCTGCGATTGACACAACCAGTGCACCGGGCTGCAGCGAGTCGGCAATTTCAGAAAGAACAATTTCCATATCTTGCGGCTTAACAAGCAACACAACAGTTTGCGCACGTTGAGCAACGGTTTCGTTGTCAACAACTTCAACATGATACTTTTCGGCCAGTTCAGCTGCCCTATCCGGGCGACGTTCGGCAACAAGTAGGTCTGAAGTTTTCATTCCAGAACGCAGTAATCCTGCAAGTAAGGTTTCACCCATTACCCCAGCGCCGATAAGTCCCACTGTCATAGCAGCCTCCTCTTAGGACACTAACTTTGCCAGAAATTGCTAGCTTCGGGAAACCAGCGATCGAAGGAATAGCGCAAGGTTGGCAGGCTTCTCAGCCATACGTCGCATCATGTATGGATACCACTGATCGCCGTAAGGAACGTAAACCCGCACTTTGTAACCAATGGCCGCCAACCGCAATTGTTCTTCGGGTCGCACACCGAGCAACATCTGAAATTCAAAACTGTCTTTTGCACGCCCAGTACGCAATGCCAACGCCTGACCGATCTGAATTAAGCGCGGGTCATGCGTAGCTAACATTGGGTACGCGTCAGATTCCAAGAGGGCTCGCATGCTGCGCACATATGCCTTGTCAATATCGAGACGTTCGATAAACGCAACATCTGGTCCCTCTGCATAGGCGCCCTTGCACAGTCGGATTCGTGAACCTTCAGTCGCATGAGCAGTCACATCATCTTCGGTGCGATACAACTGAGCCTGAAGTACACCTCCGGTCGAGGCATACCGCTCACGCACCGCATGGAGAATGCGCAAAGTTGAATCAATTGTTGTGTGGTCTTCCATATCAAAAGTGACTGTCGTTCCCACTTCACTTGCAACCGAACAAATCGTGAGCACATTATCTAAAGCGATCTGCTCACCACCGTCAGGAAGTGCTTGACCAACCGCGCTTAACTTGACTGACACTTCGGCCCATTCTGTAAGCCCAGCGGCAAACAAGCCACGCAATACTTCAACATATGCCGCAGCAGTACTTTGAGCCTGAGCCCGATCAAGAGTGTCTTCGCCAAGACGGTCCACAGTGGAATACAGTCCTTGATCGCGAAGGGCAGCAACCTTCTGCACAGCGTCTGCTGCAGACGTTCCGGCAACAAACCGATTCACCACAGCTCGGCTCAGTGGCGAAGTCGACACAATTTGTTCCAGCTTGGCGCTTCGTGAGGCAGCAACAAGGGACTTACGAAGCATGCGTATTTATCCATTTCAGCTTGGACTTTATGTTTCCACTTTACGTTGTCTACCTCGGACTCGCATGCAGACTGGTAACAGGCGCAAGGACAAGTCGGTATGCATTCGCACACAGTTAGGCAATAGGCTCAAGGACGTGGCTGAGCAAAAGAACCTAGACTTCCCGCGGCAGTGGGTTGAGTTTGTTGACCCTGAAGATGACACCAATTTGTACAAGTGCGACTTGACCTGGCTAACAAGCCGATGGACCTGTATCTGGGGTCGTGGCTGCAAAGGTATCGACAAGAACAATCCTGACGTTGGCTGCTGCACATTAGGTGCCCACATCGCTGACAAGGAAGATCTCAAGCAAACCAAGAAGTATGCAGCGATGCTTACTCCAGAAATTTGGCAACGATACGACGATGGCCACAGCAAGCTTGGCATGTTTGAAAAAGACGACGAAGGTCAAAAGAAAACTCGCGCAATTGATGGAGCATGCATTTTCCATAACCGCGGTGGATTCGAAGGTGGCGACGGTTGCGCCCTGCACATTTTGGCCGGAAACCTTGGAGTCTCCTACGTTGTGACAAAACCACAAGTGTGCTGGGAACTTCCCATTCGCCGAACTTTTGAATTAGTAGACCGTCCCGACGATGTTCAGATTCTTGTTATCGGTATTGAAGAATTCACCCGACGTGGTTGGGGAGCAGGTGGCTCTGACCTGGATTGGTATTGCACCACTGCAACAGAGGCACACATTGCAACCCAGCCTGTCTACGAAGCTTACGAAGATGAGCTTGTGGCTCTGATGGGTAAGAAGTGTTACAAGATTTTGGTACAACAGTGCAAAGCCCGTGAAGCGCTCATTGCAGCGGCTAAGCCAGAGACGCGCAAATACCTAGCAATTCATCCAGCTGACCCAAAGTAATTTCTAGCCGCTACAAGACTCTTGTGGGTACATACTCATGATGCGTCTTAGCCTTGCCGTACCCTGAGGGACATGGCTAAGGCAGCGCGCTCCGCATTCAAATGTTCAGAATGCGGTTGGACTGGTGTCAAGTGGGTTGGGCGATGCCCCGAATGCCAAGCCTGGAGTTCGGTTGCTGAATCGGGAGTTTCAGCTCCGCGAGCCGGACTGCGCACAACGACCGCTGGTGTAGTTCCTATGTCGGCCGCTCGCCCAGTGCGTGAGATCCCCCTTGATGAAGTGGAACGAACCAGCACTGGACTTGGCGAACTTGACCGGGTACTTGGTGGTGGATTAGTAGCGGGTCAATGCGTGCTACTCGCGGGTGAACCTGGTGTTGGTAAATCAACGTTGTTGTTGGCTGCTGCTCACGAGTTTGCCCAAGGTGGGCGCAAACCACGCACCGTACTTTATGTATCGGGCGAGGAATCTTCAGAACAAATTGGAATTCGGGCACGGCGCATAGGAGCAACAGCCGACACGTTACTCATTGCAGATGAAACTGATTTAGCGGTGTTGCTTGGACATGTGGAACAAACTGACCCCGACCTGCTCATTGTTGACAGCGTTCAGACCATCGCATCGAGCGAACTTGATGGGCGAGCTGGTGGCGTTGCGCAAGTCCATGAAGTCACTCAAGTCTTGACCCGCGCCGCAAAAGGTCGACGCATGCCACTGTTGCTTATTGGACAGTCGACTCGCGATAACTCGGTTGCTGGACCTCGAGCACTTGAACATCTAGTTGACACCGTCTTGACATTCGAAGGTGATCGCGGCACACCATTGCGGCTGTTGCGTGCCAATAAGAATCGATACGGGCCTGCAGATGAAGTTGCTTGCTTCGAACAAGTTGATGACGGTTTGCGTGAGGTTTCTGACCCGTCCTCGCTATTCCGATCTCAACGGGACGCCGCAATTCCCGGCACCTGTATTGCCATAACACTCGAAGGGCGGCGGGCCTTACTCGTTGAAGTTCAGGCGCTCACAACAGTCAGCCCAGGAAATAATCCCATGCGTCGCACTACGGGCTTTGACAATACTCGGGCAGCGATGTTGATCGCGGTAACTGAACGGGCAGCCCGACTCAAACTGTGGGACAAGGATGTCTACGTGGCAACGGTTGCCGGAGCAAAAGTCTCCGATACCGGAGCCGACCTAGCCCTGTGCTTGGCTGTCTCGTCTGCAGCTCGCGATACTGCATTGCCCAGCGAAATGGTTGCCATCGGTGAAGTGGCTTTAAGCGGCGACGTGAGACCCGTCCCGGGGATGAATCAACGCCTTGCAGAAGCGGCCCGACTGGGCTTCACAACAGCGCTCGTTGCCAAGGGCACTGGCCAACGTAATGCACACCCAGGCTTGCATCTCATTGAAGTCAACAACTTAGAACAGGCGTTAGCCAGCATTTAACTCCTGCCACCGACTTGTCCGCTACCGACTCGGTTTCGACATAGACTTTCAATCAAATCCTGCAAAGAAAGTTCTATCGTGACAACCCGCGAAGCGTTAGACCCAGACATCAAACTGCGCTCTGTACTTGCTCAAATCGCGCCAGGTACTGCGTTGCGTGATGGACTGCAAAGAATTTTGCGAGGCAGCACTGGCGCACTTGTTGTGTTGGGCACCGATAAGACCGTTTCAGCTATTAGCAGCGGTGGGTTCAAAGTCGACACCGACTTCACAGCAACTCGACTTCGGGAATTGGCAAAAATGGACGGCGCCGTCATTTGCGATCGCGATGCCACTCGAATTATTGAAGCGGCCGTGCAACTACTTCCTGATCCTTCAATTCAAACGGACGAACAAGGCACACGGCACCGCACCGCAGACCGAGTTTCTCGTCAGACTGGTCTGCCGGTTCTCAGCGTAAGTAAGTCAATGAACATCATTGCGCTCTACTTAGATGGCCGACGATACGTATTAGAAGATTCGGCAGCGATTCTCTCGCGAGCCAATCAAGCACTCGCCACACTTGAACGCTACCGACTCCGACTCGATGAAGTCACAGCATCGCTGTCTGCTTTAGAAATTGAAGACTTAGTGACAGTGCGCGATGTCGGAGTCGTACTTCAACGTCACGAGATGGTGCGACGGATTGCAAGCGAAATATCGGGCTACGTGGTTGAGCTTGGAAACGATGGTCGCTTAGTGTCGTTGCAGCTCGAAGAGTTTGTTGCTGGTACCGCCGAGGGTCACCGCTTAGTAATTCGCGACTACATTCCTGGCACTCCACGCAAGACACGCAACCCGGACTTGGTAGCAGTGGCACTTGCGGGACTTGATTCAACAAGTTTGCTCGATATTACGAGCGTGGTTGCGGCCCTCGGACTTGCTAGTGATGTTGAGTCCCTTGATGGCAGTATCAAATCTCGCGGGTATCGCCTTCTTACAAAAGTACCTCGGCTGCCGGAGCCAACGATTGAAAAACTTATTTCTCACTTTGGTGGCCTACAAAAAATCCTCGCAGCCACTGTTGAAGAGCTACAAGGTGTTGAAGGTGTCGGTGAAACTCGAGCCCGCACAATTCGAGACAATCTTTCGCGGCTCGTTGAATCAAGTTTCATGTAGCGATTCGTTTAGTTCAGCTACGCCAGTCCACAAAGTCGAATTGCTTGAGCCTGACGACTAAGTTATTTCGTAATGACGAAACGAGCTCCATCACTGTTCAACGTGCCATTTCTGGCATGACCCCAATACGTTCCAGATTTTGCAGCGCGAAGAATTTTGCATCCTTTACCGGAAAGATTTCCAGTCCAGACAACTTTGATTGACCAAGTCTGACCAGGAGCTAACTGCACAACATCCTTTGCGGTGCTCGGATTGCAGTGATCGGTTGACCAAATAAGTGCAGGGCCGCTAATGACAGTGACTTCATTCGCTCCGCTGCCAAGATCACGTTTGCAAGACTGCCCAGAGATATTCTTCACACTCATGTTCAAGTGAAGTCCAGACCCGACAGGCGTGGACTTTCGATCAAGAGCAACTTTGATTGATAGGTCGGAATCGGCACAGTAACCCTGCGCAACGGGTACCTGCGGCATCACACTTGGTGCCTGGCTTGGCAGTGCATCACTGCTAGGGACTTCCGTGGGCTGGAGAGATGCTGCAGCTGTAGGCAACTGAGTTGCATCAGTTCCTGGGTCAGAAGAACCATTCGATGACGAGCCGCTGATTATGCCAAGAATGATTTTGGCAATCAGGAACAGCACAACCAGCCCCAGAATCCCCGCCGCAATTCGGCGTCGCTGGTAGACCTCACGAGGCACACCACCAGAACCATTCCCAGACACAACTTCACGCTATGGTCTGAGCCCGCATAACTGGTGGAGGTTGCGCAAGTGACGGGTCTTCGTGTCACGATGTGCAGGTGAGAATTCAATCCGCAATTTCACAATGGTTCGCTCATGCCGCTCGACCTTTGCCGTGGCGCGCTGCAACAGTGACACCATGGCAAATTTTGGTCAGCGAAATCATGCTCCAACAAACGCCCGCGAATCGTGTGGCGCCACAGTGGCAAAACTGGATTGCTCGATGGCCCGATGCCGCAAGTCTGGCGGCAGCCTCTCCCGCCGACGTCATTCGCCAGTGGGATCGACTTGGTTATCCAAATCGCGCATTGCGATTGCACCAAACAGCAAAGCTGGTTGTAACGGACTTTGGTGGTGAACTTCCTGCTAACGAAGATAGCCTGCGGTCACTTCCAGGCATTGGAGAATATACGGCCGCGGCTGTTATGGCGTTTGCATTTTCGCAGCGATCAGTTGTTTTGGACACAAATGTGCGTCGAGTAATCGCGCGAGTCTGGAATGGCCAAGAACGTCAACCACAATCGCTAAGTAACATCGAGCGCATCTTTGCAGAAGCCCAAGTCCCCGAATCGGCAAAGTCAGCGGCTCAATGGTCAGCTGCAGTAATGGAATTTGGTGCAACAGTGTGCACTGCAAAAAGCCCCCAATGTAGCGATTGCATAATTAAGAATGATTGCGCTTGGCGACTCGCAGGTTTCCCACCAAGCCAGATTGCGCCACGTACTCAAAAATTTGCGGGCACTGATCGTCAAGTGCGCGGACAAATTATGCAACAACTCAAAAACTCACGCACAAGCGTGACGAAAGCCGACTTGGCTCAGCAGTGGACTGACTCTGCCCAAGGGCATAGAGCACTTGACTCTCTGATTAGTGATGGCCTGGTTGAAGTCACGCGCAGCGGACGATTCGCGCTACCTCGGTGAATTAGCTCTATAAGGTTGCGTGAACTCGACCGACCGGCTTACCGCCACCATAAATCGGACGGGTCACCTGCTGATCAACAACTTTGGCTACAACTCCGAGAACTTCTTTTAAGATTGTTGCCGCAACAACAATCCGAGCTCGATCAGAGCCATCGTCAATCTTGAGTGCCAACGCGCGCCCGTCACCTAATCCGATTCCATAAACAGCTTCGGCGCCGATTTTGGCAACAAGCCCTGGAACGCCGCGCATCAAATCAAAATCATCTCGACGTGTTCCCGAAAGGTATTCGGGATTCGCCCGAATCGCATCAGCAATTTTTCGCTGCGCCGAATCGGCAGTTGGTCCAGCAAACGTAGAAAATGATCGGGCTAATCCCGTCAGAGAAGTTGACATTAGAGGAGCACCACAACCATCAACACCAACATGCTGTACTGACTCGCCTGTGCACTCTTCGATTGCAGTACAGCAGGAAACCTGAAGCGGGTGGTGCGGATCTAAATACGTTGCGGTATCCCAACCGTTGAGAACGCACGTAAACAACATTGCCGCATGTTTCCCGCTGCAGTTCATGAAAATAGGTGACTTTTCAATTCCGGCAGCTAACAACGAATCACGTACTGTGTCATCCAGTGGATAATCCGGTGGGCATTGCAAAGAATCAACATCGAGATTTGCGCCGTTGAGAATGCTGTGCACACCGTCTATGTGGAACTGCTCGCCACTGTGGGAAGCGCACGCCAAGGCAAGTAACCGATCCTTCAAAGGCAGGTTACTGCGTACCATAGCCAGGCCCTGCATCAATTTGTTACTTGAGCGCGGAAAAATCTGGCTCGTTATGTCTCCACGAGACCACATGACATGTCCCTGTGCGTCGAGTACCACGGCGCTGCCATGGTGGACTCCTTCGACGAAATCATTTCGCACCACATGAGCAAGAGGGACCGACATGTTCCAATAGTCGCACGACTAGATGCTTTTGTAGCTCTTGATGGGCCACAATAAGGAAATGCGAGCAGTTGTGCAAAGAGTTGATGGTGCCAGTGTCAGTGTTGATGGCCAAGTTATCGGTGAATTCAGCGGTCCTGGGCTGATGGCTTTAGTTGGAGTCAGCGTCGATGACACGGACGATAAGTGCGCCACCTTGGCGGACAAAATTTGGAAGCTGCGTATTTTTGAGGCACATGAACTCAAAGCTAAAGGGAAATCTGTAGCAAGTGACAGCGTCGAAGTATCTGCTGCCGATGCACAACTTCCTATCCTGGTAATTAGTCAGTTCACGTTATTCGCGGATGTAACTAAGGGTCGTCGTCCTACATGGCTACAAGCGGCTCGCGGCGATAAGGCAGAGCCTATGGTCAACGACGTTGTGCGCGCACTGCGCGATCTAGGAGCACACGTTGAAACCGGAAAATTTGGCGCTGACATGAGAATTACCCAAGTGTGCGATGGCCCAATGACCGTGTTGTTAGAAGTATGACAATCGGTTCGTTAAACAACAATTGCAGTTTGTGACGCTGATACACCAGCAACGGTGAGAATGGCATCGAGTGGCACTGCGCGCTTGATGACCGCAAGTCCTAGCGGTCCATGTTCAAAATCTTGTGTGATGGAAGTCAACCGGCCTACTTCTTTGTCGTCCCACAACACAGAACTACCGACCAGCGGAAGTTCATTTGTTGAACCGTCGATTTCTAACTGCACGAGTCGTCGAGGTGGTTTACCCAAGTTATAAACCCGGGCCACAGTTTCTTGACCGCGGTAGCACCCTTTGCTCAAGTGAACTGCTGGTGCAATTAGACCGATTTCATGGGGAATAGTTTTATGGTCAGTCTCAAAACCAAGACGTGGAACACCAGCTCGAATTCGGATTGCTTCCCAAGCCCACGTGCCGACAAGGACATGTCCTGCGAGTTCGGTTTCACGTTGCTCCCGAGGCACGACATATTCACTGACCTGCCACGAGTACGGCCGCGTCGGAACATAGTCGTGAGATTCGTGTGACAAATACTGAGCAGGGGAATGCCACGTTGGAAAATCTTTTTCCGTTACCCACCCTGAGGCACCCACGACCGCATAATTTTCCGATACATCTGCAACTTCAACGCGCAACATAAATTGCATTGATTTCAAATAGGAAGTCAGAGCTTCTGAGGTACCGGGCTCGACAATGAGCCACGAGGTGTCACCGTCGTCAACCATGTGAATGTCATGCTCAACATGTCCATGAGGTGACAGCACAAGTGTCTGAACTGATGAAGTGCGCTCGTCAATCTCTTGGGTGGTCAACGTATGCAACCAAGAAATTCGATCCGCACCCGTAACGCACACAACACCGTAGTGAGAAAGATCAACCCGCACATCGCTCGACAAGAACTTGCGCTGTTCGCCGAGGGGATCTCCGTAATGCCAAGGAACACCAGAATCAATGCTGGTGTCGTCCATAATTGGAATCGCGGTCACAGTTGCATTGTCTCGCAGAACCTGGTCACTTGACTACTGCGTTCGCAACGAGCAGATTACAGAAGCTTCATTCGACCAATGCACGTGGCACACTGACCATGGATTGACACATGTGCGACATCGGTTTCAAATCCAGCTTTATCGCGTAAAAGTTCAACAAACAGCGCTGCTTCCTCAGCAGCGATTGAATCAACCCGACCACAAGTGTCACACACAAGGTGAATATGCACATCAGCATCAACTGAATGATATGTAGGAGCACCATGCCCAATGTGAGCATGTGTTACTAATCCAACCTGCTCAAGGACTTCAATAGTGCGATAAATCGTTGACAAATTAACAGCGCCGGCAGTCTTTTGAACTTCACCAAGAAGTTCTTCAGGTGTTGCATGGCCTAAAGTATTGACCGCTTCTAGAACTAACTGACGTTGTGGGGTAATGCGATATCCGTGTTCGCGAAGTACCTCATCCCAGTCCCGCGCCATGACTAACCTATTTTCTTTAGCTGAGCAGAAATGTGCGATTGCAAGTGATGCCCGGATGCAGCCATGTCATATACCCAAGCAAGATCGCCGTTCACTAGACCATAAAGTCGCTGGCCAGCGTTGACTTCTTTTGCAGAGTCAGTACGCACAATCGCATCAGTATTCAGTTCAACACGAGCACCCGTAATCACAGCATCAACAATTCCAGTGACCACAACTTTGCCTAAGTACACCTCTACAAAACCTGTTGGATGCGCAAGCAGGAACTCAACCTCGTTGTCAGGTCGTGGCCGCCAAAAACCAGATTCCGTGCCCAATGGTTTTACGCGTTCGCCAGCATCATCAAGTAACCAGGTACGAGACCAATGGCTCAGGAATGGTCGACCATCGTGACTAATTACAAGCTCTTGTGCGAATTGAAAATCACTTTCCATTGTTGGATAACCAACAACACCGACTCCGACCCATGTGCCAATCAGCCACGACAGATGTGCAAGTTCACTCGGGTAATCAGCCATTAGTCATCGCCTTTATACAACTTGATTACGATGCGGGCAGTAAACCAAGTAACAGTCAACGCAAAAGCAACAAGCAAACCTGCATCGATTGTTTCAGCCACGATGTCAGCCTAACGCACTTGTTGAATCACGATTTGATTAAAGAGACCGCTCACTTCTAGAGTCCTAAATCATTCAGGTGATACGCAGCAAGGTAAGGCAGATTCGCTGCTTCAATCATCGGGGCAGCTCCACGTTCAACGATGACTGCAACAGCCACGACAATCGCTCCCTCTTCCCGCAGCGCTTCAACAGCTGCCATCACTGAACCACCAGTTGTGCTGGTGTCTTCAACAGCAAGCACTCGTCGTCCGGCAACATCAGGTCCCTCAATTCGTCGCTGGAGACCGTGCGCCTTTTCTGCCTTGCGCACGACGAAAGCATCCAAGTGTCGACCTTGCGCTGCAGCTGCATGAAGCATTGCAGTAGCAACTGGATCGGCACCAAGCGTGAGACCACCAACTGCGTCAAACTCCAAGTCTTTTGTCAGATCAAGCATCACCCGTCCGACAAGCGGCGCCGCGTGTGAATCAAGAGTGACCCGACGCAAGTCGACGTAATAGTCAGCCTCTTTGCCACTGGAAAGAATTACTTTGCCGTGAACAACAGCCTTATCAAGAATTTGTTGGCGTAATGCCTCGCGATCGGTCATGTACCTAGCCTAGAACGTGCCTGGTTTAGATTTCGTGGCACACTCGTTTCATGACTTCGGTTGCTTTTTGTCCCCTGTTCGATGCGGTGAATCCGCTCGCGCTAGGAATTCAACTGCGCCGGCAACCCATTGTTGTATCGGCGCCATCAGAGGCGAGTCGGTGGGTAACTCATGTAGCAGCGCAGCTTTCTCATACTGCCGATCCATTGCTCTTGGTATTTTCTGGCCAGACTGCAATCCATGCACCCGCAATCGGATTTAGTCGCCGAGCACTGCGACGTCCAGCAATAGGTTACGTGCTCGTGGACCCTGCAATGCCAACGATTGGCGGTGACTACGGAGATTGGCCTGATGCTCCAGTCACGGTTGTGTTGAGTGATACCCCACCAGATTTCGCTCGCGAAGCATCTCTGCAAGCGCGGCTACGCGGATGGACGGTTACGCAAGATTCACTCCAAGATGTGCTGCGCGAGCACGCTGGTTGACCTTGGAGCCTTGTTAGCTCCGAGCAATACTATTCAGAGCTTCGCGATACCACTGAGAGCATGCGCACTAATGGTCGCGGTAAATACTGCGCAATAAATCCCAACGCTTTGTATTTCATACTTGGCACACTTACGGGTTTGCCAGCTGCAAAATCGCGAAGAGCCACATTGACCACAGTGCTCACGTCTAGCCACATCCAATGTGGAATCGTGTCGGTTGACATTCCGGCACGATCTTGAAATTCAGTACGGGTGAAACCAGGACACAAAGCCATCACATGTACTTGTGATTTGCGCAGTTGCATACTCATTGACTCACTAAATGTTGTGACCCAGGCCTTTGCTGCGCTGTATGTTCCACTCGACATCCACCCGGCAACTGAACTTACGTTAATTATGCCGCCGCGGTTTCGCGAAATCATTCCAGGTAATGCGCTGTGACTTACCCGCATCACTGCTGTAACTAATACATCCAATAACTGCTGTTCGGCCTCAAGTCCACTGCGAGCAAATGACTCATTGAGCCCAAAGCCTGCGTTATTAATGACCAAGTCAATGTCGGTTTGGCTCGCCCGAAGCGCGACAACATCTGTGGCTTCGCGGGTTGATAGGTCAGCAACGATGACTTCAACCATCACGCCCGATTGATTTCGAATGAGAGTTGCTATTTCACTCAAGCGATCTTGATTACGGGCAACCAAAACTAAGTTCATTCCGCGATTTGCCAGCTCCAGTGCAAATTGCAATCCAATACCGGCAGTGGCTCCTGTCACAAGGGCAGTTCCGCCACGCAACGATGTCATGTCACAAAGTCAATCAGGTACGACGTTGCGGACGCCACACCACGAGTGCGTTCGATGCTTGGCGTTCTCGTAGGTCTTCGAGCTCAATCATTGCTCGCTCAAGCAATTCTTCAAGAATCAAAATGCGCTCAATGCCAGCCAAAGTAATTCCCTCTGCGGACAAAGCAGCAACCGTGCGCAGGCGATTAACATCTCGCTGGGAATACAGCCGATTCTGGCCGCCAGTGCGACCTGGTGTGACCAGACCGAGACGATCATATTGACGCAGAGTTTGAGGATGTAGCCCAGATAATTGCGCCGCAATCGAAATCACGTATAACGGCGTCTCGTCATCAAAATGATAGGAACTCACCATCAGGACCTGCCCTGTGTAGCAGCGTTTCCTGCTTTTCTCATGATTTCATCACGCGGATCAAAATCAGATGTGGCTTCCATGAATTCACGTAAAACTTTTTGGGCGCCAGCAGATATGTCTTTCGGTACCGCGATATCGACAGTGACAATTAAGTCCCCTGCTTGTCCGTCTGCCTTAGTAACACCTTTGCCGCGAGCGCGAAACTTTGCTCCAGACTTTGTCCCAGGAGGAATTCGAATTGTTACGGGCTGGCCCTCAAAGACCGGCACTGCAATGTCAGCGCCCAGAGTGACCTCGTCGAAGCGCACTGGAATGGTGATCGTTAAGTTGTTTCCATCGCGACCAAAAACCGCATGGGGGGTCACGTTGACCGTGATGTAGAGATCGCCGGCTGTTCCGCCAGCATCACCCATTCCACCTTTGCCCTTGAGTCGAATGCGTTGCTCATTTTTCACACCAGCAGGAATCCGAGCTTGCACTACACCTTGATCCAGGCGCAACGGCAAAGTTACCCCGCGTAACGAGTCTTCAAAATTAATTGACACTGACGTTTCTAAATCAACACCACGTCGAGGCCCGCGTTGGCCTCGGCCGCCACCGAAAATTCCCCCGAGTAAATCGTTTAAGTCTCCGAATTGCCCATCGCCAAAAATATCTTGACTACCCGGCCGTTGGGGTCCACGCCGCGAGCCACCGGAGCCCATCGGGCCCAAGCGTTGCATCTCGTCGTACTCGGCTCGTCGTTTCGGATCGCTTAATACGTCATACGCAGCGCTCACTTGCTTAAATCGATCTTCGATCGCCTTGTTGTCAGGATTTTTGTCTGGGTGAAGATCTTTAGCTAATTTGCGATACGCCTTTTTGATTTCGGCTTGATCAGCATTTTTTGCGACGCCAAGAGTTTTATACAAGTCTTTTTCACTCATGCGCGTCGTCCTTTCTTCAGCGATTCATTGTCACCCGAGATTTCAGTGGCAATCGATATCAGTGCACCAACCCTACGCTTGCACATTGGTTAGCTGATGCTTCTTGCGTTATTCGGGATCGGCAACGCTTACGATTGCGGCCCGGATAACTTTGCCAGCATATTCATAGCCTGGTTGAAATATCGTTATGCAGGTTGCTTTCGTGACGTCGCTACTGTGTTCGTGTGAGATTGCTTCATGGCGAAGTGGATCAAAATCATCGCCAGGTTCGCCAAATGGTTTCATTCCGAGTCGACTAATAGTGGCTTCCAAAGCTTCGCCAACTGACTTAAAACCACCTTCAAGTTCGCCATGGGTACGTGCTCGGCCGATGTCATCAAGGATTGGCAACAGTTCGGCAAGTGTGTGCGACGTAACGCTGTCACGCACTGCTTCGCGATCACGATCAACACGCTTGCGGTAATTGGAAAACTCGGCTTGCAGTCGCTGCAAGTCACTGGTCAACTCAGCAATCGGATCGTGGACTTGCTCGGGTTGCTCCTCGTGTTGATCACGAGGAGCTCCCGTCTCAGGATCAAGCTTGCGCTTGTCCGTAATTTTCAGACCTTCAGAAAATGTGTCTTCTATGAGGTCTCGATCGTGGTCACTCACTTCTGGTCCGCTTCTTCGACGATCTCGGCATCGACTACATCGTCATCAGCTTGTTCGCCAGCCTGTTGCGCTTCTGCCTGCGCAGTTGCATACATCGCGGAACCCAGAGCCTGAGACGCAGTTGCCACTTGCTCAACAGCGTTCTTAAGAGCTTCAAGGTCCGTACCTTCTAAGGCCTTCTTCAATGCAACAAGTGGTCCTTGAACATTTTCTTTAGCCTCGGCTGGAATCTTGTCTTCGTTTTCCTGAATGAATTTCTCAGTAGAGAACACAAGCGATTCGGCCTGGTTACGTACTTCAGCTTCTTCACGACGACGACGATCTTCTTCGGCGTGTGATTCAGCGTCAGCCATCATCCGGTCAATCTCTTCCTTAGAAAGTGCTGAACCGCCCGTGATAGTCATCGACTGCTCTTTGCCAGTGCCAAGATCTTTTGCTGAAACGTGCACGATGCCGTTGGCGTCGATGTCGAAAGCAACTTCAATCTGTGGCACATTGCGTGGTGCAGGTGGCAGACCAGTTAGCTCAAAAGTCCCAAGCTTCTTGTTGTAGGCCGCCATTTCACGTTCACCTTGAAACACCTGAATCAATACGGACGGCTGATTGTCATCAGCAGTCGTGAAGATTTCAGATCGGCGAGTAGGAATTGTGGTGTTGCGTTCAATCATCTTGGTCATAACGCCACCCTTAGTTTCAATTCCAAGAGTCAATGGGGTCACATCGAGCAGGAGAACGTCCTTCACTTCACCGCGAAGCACACCAGCCTGAAGAGCGGCACCAACTGCAACAACCTCGTCCGGGTTAACGCCCTTGTTAGGTTCTTTGCCACCTGTGAGCTCCTTAACCAAATCGGTTACTGAAGGCATACGTGTTGAACCACCAACGAGCACAACGTGATCGATGTCGCCCACCTTGATGCCAGCATCCTTAATGACTTGCTGGAATGGAGCCTTTGTGCGCTCCAAAAGATCAGCAGTCATCTGTTGGAACTGCGCACGAGTGATGGTTTCATCAAGGTGCAGCGGTCCAGCATCGGATGCTGTGATGTACGGCAAGTTCACATTGCTTGACTGCGACGAGGACAATTCAATCTTTGCCTTCTCGGCTGCTTCACGTAGACGCTGTAGCGCGACTTTGTCAGCTGACAAGTCGATGCCATTTGAGTTCTTGAATTGGGTTACCAGGAAGTCCATGACTCGCTGATCCCAGTCATCGCCACCAAGATTGTTATCGCCACTCGTTGCCTTAACTTCGACGATGCCTTCTCCGATTTCTAGGAGGGAAACGTCGAACGTGCCACCACCCAGATCGAATACCAAAATTGTTTGGTCTTGCTCGCCCTTGTCCAGACCATAAGCAAGCGCTGCCGCTGTTGGCTCGTTAACAATACGCAACACATTCAGACCGGCAATCTGTCCAGCGTCTTTTGTCGCTTGACGTTGCGAGTCGTTGAAATAAGCCGGAACTGTGATCACTGCATCAGTGACAGTTTCACCTAGGTAAGCTTCAGCGTCACGCTTGAGCTTTTGCAAAATACGAGCAGAGATTTCCTGCGCGTTGTATTTCTTTCCGTCGATGTCGACATTCCACGATGTGTCACCGATGTGACGCTTCACGGAACGGATTGTGCGATCAACGTTGGTTACAGCTTGGCGCTTGGCCACTTCACCAACGAGCACTTCACCATTCTTTGCGAACGCAACCACACTTGGTGTGGTGCGAGCGCCTTCAGCGTTTGCAATAACAGTTGCTTCGCCGCCTTCGAGCACGCTCACAACTGAGTTCGTCGTTCCTAAATCAATACCTACTGCACGAGACATGAGGTTTCCTCCCAATTAGTTCTTTGTTTCCTGAGTCAGACCCGACTCACCGCACCTGAAACCATTGGCATCAGATACCTTGAGTCGGGTTGGCTCAAGTCCGTGATAATCATAACCCAGGATTATGTTGTTGTATTCCCGAGCAAAATCCCCATTGAAATAGGGCTTTTCAGTGACAGCGCAGCGTCGCCAGGCTCTGGCGCACACCCGATTGTTACCTCAATGCCACTAACGAGCGCAAAACGATGGACTAAAACCGCAACCAAGGCGCTCTCACATTAGGCTCGGGGACGTGCGAGCCGTCCAATTCCACCAGTTTCAGGGTCCGATTTACTTAACCGAGCGCGACCTGCCGGTTTTGCGACCTCATGGCGTTGTCATCAAGGTCATGGCAACCGGTTTGTGTCGCAGCGATTGGCATGGCTGGCAAGGCCACGATTCTGACATTGTGTCCTTCCCCCATGTGCCCGGCCACGAATTCGCAGGCACCATTCACCAAGTTGGACACGACGTCAAAGGGTTACGCGAAGGCGATCGCGTGACCGTACCGTTTGTGTGCGGGTGCGGTGAATGCCCGGACTGCCTCAGTGGGAACGCCCAAGTATGCATGTTCCAATGGCAACCAGGATTCAACGGACCAGGTTCCTTCGCAGAGTACGTTTCCATTCCACATGCCGATTTCAATGTGGTGAAGCTTCCTGATGCAATCAACTTCGACACGGCAGCAAGTCTTGGCTGCCGATTCGCTACGGCATACCGCGGCGTTGTGCATGTTGCCAAAGTTCAACCCACCGACACAGTCGCCGTATTTGGTTGCGGCGGCGTCGGGCTGGCTGCAATCATGATCGCCAAGTCGCGCGGCGCTCGCGTTGTTGCAGTCGATAAATCTAACTCGGCTCTTGATCGAGCTCGGATGGCTGGCGCGGATTTAAGGCTCGACGCGCAGTTCGATGAAGTTGTTAAAGAAATTAGGAAATTCGGTAGTTATGGCGTTGACGTGACTATCGATGCGCTGGGGAGTATCGCCACAGCAACTGCGGCAATTGAATCCTTGAAGCGCCTTGGGCGACATGTGCAGATTGGGTTACTGCCACCAGCGATCACTGCCGGACAAGCGGCTATTCCTATGCATCTAGTTATTGCCCGCGAGCTCAGCGTGCACGGCAGCCACGGAATGTCAGCATCGGCCTACCCCGAAATGCTCGATGACATTTCTGCAGGTCGGCTACGACCTGAAACCTTGATTGAGCGTGTGATTAGTCTGGCTGATGCCCCTGATGCCTTAATGACCTTGGTGGACAATCCGCAGCCTGGCGTGACAGTAATTCGCCCATAGGTTCACCCGAATCAGGTGCCGATTGCTAGCCTAAACGTGTGTCAGATATCAGCGCCGATTCTCTAGAACAACTGCGCCTACGTAGAAGCGCTAAATGGCGTACCTTCAGCGAGGATGTCTTACCGCTGCCGGTCGCTGAAATGGATTTTCCAGTAGCTGCTCCTATCAAAGAAATGCTTATCGATATGGTCCAGAGATCTGACATGGGCTACGGCGGATTTATCCCCGAATTAGGCGCTGCATTTCGTGACTACTCACAGACACACTGGAATTGGGATGTGGATGTTGATCAGTTTCGGCTAGCAACCGATGTTGGTGTGGCTGGCGTCGAAGTTCTTCGCGTGATCACACAGCCTGGAGATTTAGTCGTTGTAAATAGCCCCGTGTATCACAACTTCTATGGATGGGTCCGGGAAGCACAGTGCGAACCAGTTGACGTTCCACTTCTTAATCGCGGTAACGGCACATGGGATTTAGATTTTGATGGACTTGAGCAAGCATTTGCAAAGGGTGCCAAGGCGTACATTCTGTGCAATCCGCACAATCCAGTTGGGACCGTTTTTTGTAAAGAGCATCTGGAACAAATTGCCGCACTGGCAGATCAATACGGTGTCATCGTTATCAGCGACGAAATCCATGCGCCACTGAATTACACAAGCACTCCATTCGTGCCCTACCTGGCAGTGAATGAAGCCGCTCGCAAAAATGGCATCTGCATAACATCGGCCAGTAAGTCCTGGAACTTAGCTGGACTTAAGTGCGCCCAAATTGTCACCGCCAATGATGATTTGAAATCCAGGCTCGACAGCCTGCCGCTTGCAGTTACGTGGCGTGCTTCGCTACTCGGAGCCTGGGCAAGTCTTGCTGCTTATCGGGATGGTCAGCCGTGGCTTGATTCGGTCATGAAGCAACTGCACAGCAATCGACAATTAGTCTGCGATTTGGTCACTGAGTTCATTCCCCGAGCCACGTACTTTCCGCCAGAAAGTACGTACTTGGCATGGATAGATCTGAATGCCTACGGCATAGAGGATCCCGCATTGATGCTTATCGATAAGGCTCGAGTTGCGCTCAATGACGGCAAAGAGTTTGGCCCTGATGGAAAGAACTTTGTGCGGCTTAACTTTGCAACGAGCCCAGAAATTTTGCGCGAAGCATTCATTCGCATGGCTTCAGTCCTTGAGGATTAGGCACACAAGTAAAGTCAACTCATGGGTAACTTAGGAATGATTACAGTCGTAGTCGATAACTATGACGATGCAATCGACTACTACACAAATGTTTTGGGCTTCACTTTGATTGAAGATACACCGCAATCTGAAACTAAGCGCTGGGTTGTTGTGTCACCTGGAGAAGGAGCTCACCTGCTCCTGGCACAGGCGGTCAACGATGAGCAACGCGCAGCAATCGGTAATCAGACTGGTGGTCGCGTTGCGTTCTTCCTATATACCGACGATTTCGATCGCGATTACGCCCGCTTCGCTGAGCATGACGTTGCATTCACAGAATCGCCGCGTCATGAAGATTTTGGCAAGGTCGTTGTTTTCGCCGATAAGTACGGAAATAAATGGGACTTTATTGAGCGGGCGCAATGACGCTCATCGCACACACAATGAAAACACCATGGGTACCACTGACGATAATCGTTGATGTTACGAACAAACCAACTGTGCTTGCGGCGGCCTTTGTTTCGCTTGATGAATTAGTTGCAAAGGCTGGTCCCTCTGTTTCTGAATCAACCATAAAAAAGGACAGCCAACTCGCTGGAATCAGCGATGTCACTCGTAATTGGATTGACGGCGAGCTCAATGCGTTCGATGTGCTTACCGTGAAGCAACCCGGTGGCCCTTTCATGCAGGATTGCTGGAAGGCGTTGCGCAAAGTACGCGGCGGCAAAGTTGTGTCTTACGCTCAACTCGCACAAAAAGCTGGACGTCCACAAGCGATTAGAGCCGCTGGTACCGCGTGTTCTTCTAATCTGATTGCGCCAATCATCCCGTGCCATCGCGTAGTACGCACTGGCGGCGAACTCGGTAACTACGGCTTTGGTCTGGATTTGAAACGTTCACTTCTCATTCATGAAGGCGTTAATCTCTAGTTGATTACATTCGCACTTATCGGAATATACTCGCATCGTGCTTGAGTATCTGCTCGTCATTGCCGTCGTTTTCGTAGTTAATGTTGTTCCCGCTTTTGCTCCACCAACTTGGATAGTCCTCGTGTACTTCTCGATAACACAAGACCTCAATCCAGTTGCTCTGATTGTGCTTGGAGTTCTGAGCGCTGCAAGTGGGCGTTACATACTCGCTTCATACTTCAGAAAGTTTCGAAATAGGTTTCCAAAGTCGTACGTGCGAAATATGGAAAATGCGGGCACTCACTTAACTAAGTCTTCCGCACACCTTTCGGCGCTATTTGCCTTGTTCTTTGTTTCGCCGCTTTCGTCGGCACAACTTTTTGAAGCTGCAGGCATCATGAAAAACATTGCGCTGAAACCAATCACACTTGCGTTTGCCGTTGGGCGCCTGGCAACTTATTCAATATATGTCCTTGGCGCACATGCGGCACAGCAAACGAGTCTTGGTCAGATAATGACTAAAGAGATCGCATCGCCGCAGGCAATCGCAATTCAGGTATTAATGGTGATAGCCCTTGTTGGGCTAGGCATGGTGAAGTGGGAACCGCACTCTAGAAATACATGATGTTGTAAATCTTGCGCACTGTTTCGTGAACGACCCAAGTGCCTTTCCATTGGTTAGGAGTAGCCAAAATGGAACCGAGGCCGACTTCTTCTACAACGCCATCATCACCGGTTACAGTCGCCCGACCCGAAACGATAACTGCAGTTTCGTCATAACCGTCACGGTACGCGGTGAAAGTGCCTGGTTCGCATTCCCAAATTCCAAGTGTTGACTTACCATCTGCTGCAGTCCATAGGGTCAGCAGTGATTCCATCTGGCCAGTCAGGCTCGTTGGCTTCAGGGTGCCCGGAGGCAGTTCCATGGTGATGGCATCGACGATCAAAGTTGTTGGTACTGGATTTTCGCTCATGCCACCAGCCTATTGGGCTGACTGTTTAAACAGGAATCGAGCCAGCCCTTAAAGGGGAAGTGCGCCAATTCGAGCTAGCCGTGCAACCGCAGCCTCTTCAATTGGAGAATGGGAACCCACCGCAAGACGCATGGCTTGCAACAGCGTGCGAGTTATCGGACCCACAATCCACATCGGAAGACTACGAAGTCCGAGACGATGCCGATACTTAGCTGGCATGGATGCAACTGCGCCCTGGAATAAGAACCAGTACGCAAATCGCGCTGTGCGTGAAAGTGGAGGTTGACGAATAAATTTCACCACTCTGTGTGTTGTGTCATCAACTCGAAGAATCCCGTCTTTGTCAAATTTTTCTAATGCGTTATGAAGCGCAGCTTGCGTCATCGGGCAGTCACGTAACCCAAGCGGTTCGACGGCCTGTGACCATAACGCTACATAGCGATCAGCATCAACTGTGTTTCCCGAATACAACTGATATGTCGTCAGGAATGAATCTGTAAATGCAATATGAACCCATAACAATAAATCGGGATCTGATGCCCGATACGGCTGCTTCACACCTTGGGCATTTTCAAACTCGCCAGTTACTCGACTATGCATTCCATTGACCCGTGCTGCTTCATGTGCAATCGCCGAACGAGAGCCGAATGTCATAATCGTGAGCCAGCGGGTCGTTCCTGCTAATCGTCCAAGCGCATCAGTCTCATACCGAGAATGTTGCTCAACGCCAGCCAGACTTCCTGGATGCAGTGCTTGCATCAACAATGCGCGAATCCCACCTACGAGCGTGGTGAAATTTGCATGCACTTGCCACGGTTCATCCGTGGGTAAATACATTCCGGCATCGTTGCCTTCTGCGACTACACCTAGCCATGGCGGAACACCGTCAGGCGTGCTGGTTATGATCTGACGAAATCGAGTTCCGATGCGATCTTGAATGGTGGAGGGCACACCTTAACTATGTGCGAGAACTAAGCGCCTCGCAATACTTAAGTTCCTGTGGCTTCCTTCTAATACCAAAAACTAAGTACAAC
>Ga0194055_10000884_pt1 | contig 24294 bp, 19 predicted proteins | sample SepL449m_MetaG_FD_155482 | JGI IMG/M metagenome (GOLD analysis project Ga0194055, IMG submission 155482) | Anoxic zone freshwater microbial communities from boreal shield lake in IISD Experimental Lakes Area, Ontario, Canada - Sep2016-L442-9m | ecosystem: Environmental > Aquatic > Freshwater >... | reverse complement strand
TCGCGGTGGACTGTCGTGAACGAGAAGTCGTAGTCCTCAAATCGTTGGCCGACAAAGCCCGCATCGGCATCGCCCGAATTTGCCAAGAGTAAAGCGCGCATCAGAGGTACGGTAGTCGGTGCATGGCAACAAGCAACCCAACACCAATAGATATTCCGAATGAAGCGTTTGTGGCTGCTCGCGCACGGGGCAAAGACGTCGTATTACATACTCCCGTTTTGCCATCTGCCTACCTCAGCCAACGCTTCGGCGGAACCATTGTGCTCAAGGCCGAAAACCTGCAACGCACTGGTTCATTCAAAATTCGTGGCGGTATGAACAAACTTGCCCAATTAGGAAATGCAAAAGAAACCGGAGTGGTCGCAGGCAGTGCGGGTAACCACGCTCAAGGCCTTGCTCTTGCAGCAAAACATTTTGGGGCAAAGTGCGACATCTTTGTACCCAAAGGTGCATCGCTATCAAAAATTGCTGCGACCAAACATCATGGTGCGACCGTGCTCGACGGTGGCGAAAGTGTTGATACAGCAGTTGCTGCGGCTAAAGCTCGCGCGAAAGAAACTGGCATGGCATTTTGCCATCCATACGACGATCCAGACGTGATTGCTGGTCAGGGCACTCTCGGTCTCGAGCTACTTGAAGACATCGACGATCTTGAATTGCTCATCATTCCACTCGGCGGTGGCGGGCTACTTGCTGGCACTGCTCTCGCAGTCAAACAACAACACCCCAACGTACGAATCATCGGTGTGCAGGCATCAGTTTGCGCACCATTTATTCACGGCACATCTCCCGAAGGCAAGGTGCTTACACTCGCCGATGGCATCGCTGTAAAACAACCAGGAAACTTCACTAAACCAATTATCGACAAGTGGGTTGACCAAATTATTGAGGTTGACGAAGACTCAATCGCCGACGCAGTCGTCATCTTGATGGAACACACGAAAATGCTTGTTGAAGGTGGCGGCGCAGTTGGCCTTTCAGCACTGTTCTCCAATCAGATCACCCCTGCGAAAAAGGGAACTACGTGCATTGTGCTGTCTGGTGGCAATATCGACATCGGTCTCATTCCGAATCTTGTTCGACGAAATGAGACTAACGAAGGTCGCCGTCTCACCATCTTTGTGCGCCTACCCGACCGACCGGGCTCGCTGGCCAAACTTGTTGATGTATGCGCGATCAATGACGCAAACGTCATTGAAGTCCAGCACATTCGTGAAGGTGTCAAACTGCATCCAAGGGAAACTGGTATTCAGGTTGTGCTTGAGGTCAAGAGTGAAACCCACTCACAAGTTGTTATTCACGCGCTTGAGTCAAACGGTTTTCAACTTCATTGATTGCCAAATTTTGATACAAGCAGGGGTTTATGCGAGCAACTTTCAACTGCAGGGCAATACCGCACAAAATAGTTGCTTCGAAATCTCGTTTCCAAAAATAAGTTAGACCTTAGTGTCTGGAATCAAATCACTTTTGCAATCACACAAGATCAAGTCCACATCCACATCTCAGCAATTCGCAAGCAATTCCGTGTTTCCGAGCACTGCAGTGGCGGTAGATAGTCCAACGCCAAAACCACTCAGGACACTAACTGATTCATTAACCTGCTCAAGATAGCCCGACATGAGAATTGGAATCGATGATGAAACAGTATTCCCAATTTGAGAAATATTAGTGGGAATACTTTTAATCCCATTGAACCTATTCGACAATCCATCTAGTACCAGTTTGCTCGCCTGATGTAGAAAGCAATACGAAACTTCAGAGGCAGAAAGACCGGCATTAGTCAACACACTTTCAATTTCTCTGGGAACAACTCGGCGAGTAAAGAGAAGTACATCTGCACCGGACATCACTAAATAGGAATTCTCCTCATTTTTGGAAATCTTTTGATACAGGTACTTACCACCCGAACCGTCCGTTGAATGTGATTCGGCAAGAATCTCCAACTTGGGTCGGTTTGAAATCCATGTAGCGCTGGCTCCATCACTGAATACCGTACTTGTCGATCTGTCATTCAAGTTGAGCTTTGAACGGTATGTGTCAGCACAAACAATAAGAATATTCTCGAAGCGACTGACCAGTTTGGCTGCAACCGTAAATGCTTGAACAAATCCTGAGCACCCTTGGCCGATGTCAAATGCAAGTATTGATGTTGGTAAACCACTCAGATTCTGCAAAGTACACGCACCACTTGGGAGATAAGTATCTGGACTTTGGGAAACATACAGCAAACAAGATGCATCTACGCGCAGATTTGGATGCGCATCAAGTAACTTCTCAAGAGCCAGGTTGGCAAGTTCAATCGCTGTCAATTTGGTTTCGTGGACTACTTCAATACCAGTTTTTTCGATAACTTTTGCAAATTCTGGAAACTCGTCACGAATAACTAAAGCATGTTCACCTAATACAAACTTAATATCCTCAATCGCAAAGCGAACACCCACAAATCTACAGACCGTTATTTGATAGCAATTGACAAATTTCAGCCACAGAAACTGCCGATGCTAAATCGGGAACCCTCTCAGTGATGTTGTCAAAACTCAAATCCAGTCGTGAAAGAATGGATATGTGGCCCAAACTGTCCCATTCTTCGATAGTCGTGTTATCGCTTTCAGGCATAATTGCCGACTCTGGCAATTCAAGTGCTTCAGCGATTTCCTTCATAAGAACATTGATGTTCATTTTCTATCTCCTAATTTGATTGTTTGGTTATTCTGAATACAAAAATCAACCATTATTAAAAATATCCACCATCACAAAACAGAACCGATCCATTTACATCTTCATTTGTTCTTAAGAACTCCAAACTCTGAACAATTGAATCAATTTCTATCATTTTACCTGTCGCAGATCTCTTCACAATATCGTTCAGCCGCTTCTCGGGAACCTTGTTAACTAGCCCAACCGGAGCTACACCAAGTGAAAGCACATTAGCCCGCACACCAAATCGGCCGTATTCAAGGGAAACTCCTTTCACAAAACCATTCAAAGCATGTTTTGTTGCTGAGTACATAGTCAAACCACGATCTCCCAGTAATGCCCTGCTCGAAGAAATAAAAGTGATTGAAGTTGGACCGACTCCAAAATGCTTCAATACGGCAGAAGTTAAGTAAGTATTGGAGCGAAAGTTTATATCGATCAATCGATCTATACCTTCTGTGGAAAGATTCTTAAAAATCTGATCATCGGAAATTCCTACAAAACTAATAACCACAATTTCGGATAAATCACTTCGCTTCAAACTCGGCAATTTCATAAACTCGCCAATGATCTCATCCACCGTTACTTCAGTGAGTTCGGCCATCTTCTCATTTCCACTAGCCAGGTCAATATTTCCGCTCTTTGTCGTCAATAGAAGACTGACATCAAATGGTTTCAAGCGTGGAAGTATCGCCTGTGCCATTAAGGAACTTGATCCAAAAGTGATCAAAAGACTTTTCTTGCTCAAAGTTTTAGCAGACACCGAAACCCTGTCATCATGTGGGAATGAACTCTACGTTTCTTCTAACAAATTTCTGTTCATGTATTTTAGAAAACGAAGGATTGTAAAACATTTCTGTTTCGCTAAAGTGATAATGGGTTACTTGCGACCGTCTAGACAGACTATTATCTTCACAAATTGGAGACCCGTGCAGTAAGTTGGCACTCCAAATAATCACATCTCCTGCTGCTAACTGTGGTGCAATTGCTTCTTCGTTGGATTGCTTAAGTTCAGTTCTAATGTGATCTTCATACATAGTGTAATTTCGCTTCACATCTCCCAAACTTGCGGCGACTGGCAATCCCAAATCCGAAAAACACACCGCAGGCTTCTTATGAGAACCCGGAACTAGCTGGATTGGCCCAGATCGAGGATCGATATCCTCCAAGGCAACCCATGCTGCAGCGAGTCGAAAATGTGGAATTGTTCCAAAATGGATGTAGTCAGAATGAAGAGGTTGCTCTGTCGATTTTAGAAAATTAATTGTAGAAAATGGCTGCGGGAATGATTCGTAATACTCAGTTAAAAAATTTAGTATTTGAGGATTAAAAGCTAATTTTTTTGCAGCTTGCGAATATTTCCATGACTCAACAACCCTAGGAGAGCTATTGTAAGAATAAATCTTAGAATTTGTTTTATATTCTCCGCTCTCAATGAGTTGATCAACATCCGCATTAATTGTTGCAATCAATTTGTCGAGATTGTCCAAACTAAAGACTACGTAGCCGTCCTCTTCAAATTGTTTCAACAGATTCTTTTGGTTCGTATTCATATGGAGACTATTTCAGTTTCTACTTTGGATTCCGGCAAACACATATTTCCGTGAATGCTAAGAATTTGGAATATTTCTCTTCTAAGAAAATCTGACCTTCTCGCCGCAATTCTTGGATCAAATCGTGTTCTTCTAAAATAGCCTCTGGCATTGGCCAGAGTGTTCGGTGTTCCACATTTACTTCATGGAATTTATCATCAAGTAACGCTTTATATGCCACCACGTTTGACAATGAGATTACTGGCGCGATAAAAACTCCGTTATCGGACAAAAAATTGGAGATTTTAGCTAGCACTTCTCGGGTGTTGTCTAATCCATCCATACCCGCCCTAAATGTTACGCCCTCATACCACTCGCTCAGCTCAGCAATTCCGTCTGAGATTCCAGCAATGTCATTAATAATTACATCAAAATTTCGATTTTCCCACGGTTCGAAGCAGTTGCCAACCGCAAAGTTTTCGTTGTCTAATGGTGGAATAAGGCTTTGCTTTGCTTCATTTATTGCTTCTTCTGAAATATCCGACAGCCAGTATTTATGTTCTCTCATACCGTGTTCCAGAATCAATTTCTCAGTAATCCAGCCGGATCCACAACCTAGTTCTAATACGGTTCCGGTTGAGGTTTTGAGCACTTTTGATCCGGATTTGAGCAACAATTTACTCGTCAGGTTGGGGGTAAAAACTGCCACGTATTGATCATAGTTACCTCAAGGGGCACATAAGGGTTAGGGTTTTATGTGCTTGAAATTAGAGAAGCGACAAGTCAAGATATTGAAGAAGTCGCACTTATACATTCAACAACGATTCCCTATTCAATCAATTCGGCGATGGGTGTAAGTCGGCTTTGCAACCTCTATCAATACACGCTGAATGATCCGGATTCCTTACTCCTAGTTGCCACCGTAGATAATCGAGTCATTGGTTTTATTAGTGGAACCTCCGAATTTCGTAATCTGGCAAAAGGAGCGACGAGCAATATCTCGATAGGACAAATATTTAACGCATTAAGAAAAATGAATCCATTTAAGCTCGTTGTTGCAGCTGTAGATTTGATTTTGCTTTCTCGTGCATTCCAAAGTCAAGGTAACTTCTACTATTTTCCTACATGGGGCATACTCCCAAATTCACATCCAACTGCAGGTGCAGCATTGTTTCGTGAGCTTGAAAAGCGGGCTCGCAATACCGGTAGTCGGGCAGTTGTTGTGAATGTTAGCAAGAGCAATGCAAAGGTGCTACAGATGTATCGCTCATTGGGATTCTTACCAGTTGCAAAAACTATTTCAGAACTTATTCTTAAAAAGCAATATTAGTATTTTTGACTAGCTATTTACTCTGATCCTAAATGGCAAGGTTACGTACGGCAAGCCACGTTTGATGAGTTGCGGCAAGGTGACACCCGTTTTTGAAACGCCGAATTGCCTTGGAAGACAAATATACGGAACTTCAATAATTTGTACATCCTGTCTTTTCGCCGAAAATAGAAGTCTCGGACAGTAATCACCATATGAACCTACAAGTTTGTTCTTCAATAAAAAGCTGCGACGAGCAAGTACAAATCCACTAGCGGGATCCTTGCAACAACGACCCAACATAATCCACAGATAACGATTCAAAATTCTGCTCAGAATCATTGCTACAAAGGAATCATTAGTGGTCCGAAGATTCCGATGAGCTTGCAGGAGTCGTGTTTTTCCAGAACTATCGGATCCCTTGAATCCACCACCCTTGACGAACCTGGAGCCCACAACAATCGTCTCACCTCTCAAACCATTCGTTTCGAAGGATGTAACTAAGTCGGCAAGCACTGATGGAGGCATCGACCCATCTGCGTCCATCCACAAAACGTACTCAAAATTAGAATCCGACACTCCATCATTTATTGATTCTGGTAGTGAGCGAGCTCGACCAGATCGATCAATGATTCGAACTCGACTATCAGACGAATTGTACGATTCAACAAATTGAGATGTCCCATCGTCGGAACCGTCGTCGGCAACCACAACTTCACTTTGAATTCCCAAAGCGTCGCAGACGCGAAGTAGCCCAGGAATCAATATTTCCAAATTAGGGCGCTCGTTGATTACCGGAAGCACGATTGAAACACCATCAATGAGTTTGTTTTGTGTCATTCTTACAATTTTCTAGATGCAGCTAACACAACAGAGAATTTATCAACGACATAATCGATATCTGAATCATCCATTCCAATAAACGAAGGCAGATAAATGCCCTGCTTACCAATCATTTCGCAAACAGGTAATGACTGTTGATTATTTAATGCAAACTTCTCTAAAACTGGTTGCCGATGAAGAGGGAAAAAGAAAGGTCGAGTTTCAATACCATGAGTTTTTAACTCAGCTGCAACCGCATCTGCATTAACTACGTCACCGAGCACCACTCCAAAAACCCAATACATGTTCTTGGCATACTCGGTTTCTGTTAATTGCAAACTGACTCCGAGCATCCCTTTTAAAAGTGAATTATAAGCAAGTCCAATTTCCCTCTTCCGGCTTGTGATTTCATCAAGTCGTTGAAGTTGACTATTTGCTAGTGCAGCCTGGAGTGAAGAAAGTCTTAAATTCCACCCTAGATCTGAGTGCACGAATCTTTTGCCTGGCGGAGGAGCAAAAGCAAGGTTTCTGAGATAACGAATTTTGTCCCTGAATTCATCATCATCTGTTACCACCATTCCGCCTTCCCCAGAAGTGATGGCTTTATTGGCATAAAAACTAAATGTTGAGGCCAAGCCGAACGAACCACACATTTTGCCTCTATAACGGACTCCATGTGCTTCAGCAGCGTCTTCAATAATGACAATTGACCTCAATGCGCAGAAATCAATAATCGGATCCATATCTACAGGAAGCCCATAAATATGGACGACCATAACAACGCGAGTCTTATCTGTGACTTTTCCTTGAATTGTGTTCAGGGACATATTCCAGGTCCCTTCCTCCGCATCGACGAAAACAGGTTTCGCGCCAGTTCGCAGAACTGCGAAAAGGCATGATGCAATTGTGAAGGAAGGAAGAATTACTTCATCATCTGGTTGGAGTTGAAGTGCATGAAGGACCACGTCAAGCGCAACACTGCCATTGGCTACGGCGATGCCACTCTTCCGACCCATAACATTGGAGAAATTGGATTCAAACTCTGCGACAACTGGTGAGTCACCTGACAAGAAGGTTTTATCTAAGCAGTCAAGCACCGCAGCTTTATCCTGATCAGTCACTGTTGGTTGACTAACAGGGATCCTTCGAATATTTTCAGCCATGTACTTCGTCTAACCAAACCTTGTCTTCATGTCCATCGTATGGACCTTGCTTCAATTCTGTGATGATTGAGTCTTGGTGAACCGTAATTCCATGCGCTCCACCAAACATCACACATACAGATCCAGAAGAAAGTTCAATTCTTTCTGATATCTCACCTCGGCTGTTGTACAACAAGACGTCAGTTCTCCCACTCCAAACAATAAGCGCTTCTGAGGTCACTGTGACCGTATGTGATCTTGGATTATGACGATGTGGTCTTGAGCTATGCCCGGATGGCCATTGCATAATTCCAACCTGTAAGGGCCAAGAGTCCTCTGAAAAGAACTTGATTCCGGGTTTGGCCTCTCCAACGGTGTGGACAAATGCCCGCAATTCATTATCAACATAGTATTTCAATGCATACTCCATCACCCACGAATTAAAGCAGGACACATCCTAAATTCACCCAATAACCTATCATCCATGCAATCCAAATTGGGAACAAGTAGAGCCGCTAACACAATAAGGCCGATCGCGGTTTCCAGTATTGCAATGATTTCTCTGCCGCTTTCAATGAACTTCGGAATATTGGCGTCTACGGTTTTTGGAACATATTTGATGATCAATGCCCTATTCGGGGCTTATGCATACATTCTTCTAAGTAAAAAAAGTAGCTTCCATTTTGCAGAGCTTCTTGGACTTGGAATCGCATTTGGCACAGCATTGCCAGCACTGATCAATATTATTGTTCGACTTTCCGGAATTACCTGGGGTTCAACAGCACCAATTTTCCCAATAATTGGCACCCTTGTTTTCCTTCTTCGGAAGTCAAGGAACGTTGCTCCAAAAATTCATATTGAATGGATTTCCAATGCTGACCTTTGCATGATTCTTGCTGGTCCAATTTTCGCAATTGTTGCTTGGAGTGACCGAATGTGGCCATTCTGTGCAGTTCTTTTTCTCAACATTGGATTCATATTGATGTTCGAAAAACAAACTCAAAAAGCAAAATGGATTAACTACTTTCCGTTTCTGATGTTCGTCGGTGGAGCTTTTGTTAATACCGCCACAAATCACATCTTCAATCGTGGACTTATCTGGAAGTCTCAGACTGGAGTGGACATTGCATTCGATGAGGCACAATCCTGGAGTATTTCTCATTTCGGTTTTTATGACAACGTACTCTTGGCAGGTCAACCCACCAAAGGCCACATTCTCACACAAGCATGGGCAGGAGATTTTGCATCGTTTACAAACGCTCCGAGATTTATAACTACTGCCATGACTGGATACGGGGTCGGTATTCTGGGTCTCACTGCAATCTTGTATTTCTTAACCTACGAAATGAGTAAGAGAAAAGTAGCCGCAAGAATAGCAATAACACTATTTCTGCTCCAGTCCTGCATCCCCGAACAGTTTCTAGCACTGCCATCACCACGGGTAGCAAACAGCCTCAGCATGTTATGGCTTGTGGTGTTTTGGTTTTTATACACGGCGAATCATGCGAAACAAACGCGTTATTCAGTAACAACTCTCATACTTGCAATGTTTGTAGTATCACTTGCAAAATTTCAGTGGGGCCTAATCGCAGCACTGACGATATCGATTATTGCTATTACCCAGACTAGAGCCCTCAAAGGCCTAATGGCAAGAACCTGGAAACCAGCGGTCATTGCGATCACGTTGCCAATTACGTATCTCTTGTTCTTAAAAGGTATGGATGCTCGCGAAGAAGTAGTTTTCAAATTACAAGTAGGCATGCTCCCTTTATTATTAGTCGTTCTTTTGACTAGAACTTCGCTGGTTAAATTCCCCAGAGATGCGAGTGAGCAGTCCAAACTTCTCCGCAAGTTCTATCTCATCTCAACAATTTTCGCAGTGTTGTTCATCTGGGCAACTAACGCCGGGAACCAATCTACATATTTCTTCTATCCAGTGTTGTGGCTATCTGCAAGTTATCTTGGAATAAGAATCGACAAAATATTTATTGAGAAACAAATCTCACGGAACAGACTACTTCTCGCCACATTCTGGGGAATAAGCAGTGGTGCATGTATTTGTATTAGCTACTACTACCTGCGCTATCGCTTAACAGATAATACCAAGCATCCAATATTGCAATGGGTATACGTTTCTCACCCCGAGATGCTGCAGCCGCTCGCATTAGCAATCTTGCTTATCATCTCAATCATTTTCGCCATTTTAAAAACAAAACGTCAGACTTACTCCACAAAAACTTTTACGCATTTATTTATTCTGCTAGTAATTGTCTTCAATATTAGTTCAAACTTTTCCAACTGGTTTTTAACCAGCAACGCATCTTCCATTACTAAAATTTGGTTTGATGTGAATTATTCGCCGGAATATGCCAATAATTCAGATCAATACAAAGTTGCAGATTGGATAATTAAAAATACTGGTAAAAGTGAAATTGGTGCTTCCAATTTTCTATGCGACATACGAGTTGAGACTGGAGGGAAGACTCCGTCTTTGAATATCGGAAGCGAGTGCAAAAACAGAAACATGCTTCCCTGGATTAGTGCGCTAACTCATAGGCGGATGCTGATCGATGCTCCACTGACTAGCCTGATGGGAGCAGGAGACATGCTTGAGGAAAAATTTAGAGTGAATTACAACGCCGTTCTTGCATTTGGTTCGCAAGCAGATTCAAAATCTTTTGCGATCCTTCAAAAACAAGGAGTCAGTTGGTTCGTTGTGGACCGCGAACAAAGCAACGTCAGTACTTGGCAACCTTTCGGGGATGTTGTATTCTCCACCAGCAGATATTTAATTCTAAAAATTTACTCATGACTGCAATGTTGCTAAACGTTGATGGTTTTGGAGGACAATGACAAATCGGAACACTGTGATTTTGAGATACAGAACTAGATTTTTGTGTGAAAGAATTGAAACAGCACTTGCCATAAATTGTTGCATAATCACCTCATTCTTGATTTCTATTTCTCTCACCCTTGGTTTTCCGCTTATACCTTCACTTAATTTTACTGGATTTTTCCTTATCAATACAGTTTGTGGGGCATATACATATATTTGGATTTCGAAAAAATCGAAACATCATTTCATCGAATTACTTGCACTCGGCATCGGTCTCGGCACTTTATTGCCTGCTGTAATTAACTTTGCAATCCGACAATCTGGAATAACTTTTGGTGCGACAGCAATTGCTTTTCCAATCATTGTCTGTATATGCAGAGTATTTCAACAAAAGTTCAACTCTCAAATAAACGTAGTTGCAACGAGATCAGAACCAATTGACTTAATACTCTTGCTTTCAACCGGAATTATCGCGATTTCGGCTTGGAGCAGTGAAATCTCAGCATTTTTTCTATATGTTTTGCTGGGATTAATTGGACTATTTTTTATTTTACCTAAAGTAAAGTGTTATGGGAGGGTCAGCAACGCAATCAATTTTGCTCTGATCGGATTTTTCCCTTTAGGTCTACTTCTAACCAAGTTGTTTGATCAAGCTTCTCCAACTTTGCCGATTTGGAGAAAAATTCTAGGAGTGGATACTGCCTGGGATGAAGCACTTGCTTTTAGTACTGCGAAATACGGCACGCATGACAGCATCATGATTGCCGGGCAACGCCAGGGTACGCACTTTCTTACTAATGCTTGGGCCGGAGATTTCGCAGCTTTCAGTCACACGCCTCCTTACATGATGTCCGTCACAATAGGCTTCGTCGTAGGAGTTATCGGCATTTCCGCACTTGCTTACACTATTTCATTTAATTTGTTTAAAAATGTTAATGCAGCTCGATTTTCAATCTTCCTTATTTTTGTTCAAGCATCAATGCCCGAGGAATATTTCTTTCTCAACACCCTCCGAATGGCTCATGCAATAAGTCTGATGTGGCTTTTGGTTTTTTGGGTTCTACTCATTGAAATCTACAACCATGGATCCAAGTTTTCATTAGCAATTATTATTGTTCTAACTTTTGCCATCACAATGGCAAAAGTACACTGGGGGTTTATTGCAACAATTATAATTTTAATTTTATCGATAATTGAATACCTAAAACAAAAGAAAACAATACTCCTGTTATATGCCGTAATAGTAACCTTTGTTTTTCTCTCAACACTCAAGTTTGCATTTCCATCTGGACAGGGATTTCCTCTTAACATCCGTTACTCGATGTCTTATCTATATGAAATCGTTGGTTTAATAGTTCTTCGATTTGTTTTCTTATTGAGATACTTCTCGAATACAGAACATAGATTAGAAAGGCGAATCGGGTTTCTTTCTATTGCAATTGCAGTATTTCTTCATGCAGTGCTTACTGGTGAAAAATCAAGTGATTATCTAATTTCTCATGCATTTATTTGGACTTCAATTTTTCTGGGCAGACAATTTGAAAGCGACTTAACGAGCCAGAACTGGAAACCAAAGTTTTGGTTTCCAGTTGCTGCAATGATATCTGGCCTCGGATTCTGGGTTTGTTATTACTATTTTTCAAACAATTATTTAATGATCTCGATTCAAGCCAAAACTCCAGCCTCTTGGTTTGTCGTGAAGTATCCCGAATTAATTCCGTTATTTGCCAGTTGTATTATTGCAATACTTCTACTTTGCTTGATGTCAATCATTTCAATTCGAAGCAAAAAATCCTCATTAGCAAACATGCTATATATATCATTTTTGGTAACGGCCATTGCTTTAAATTGTGGAATATGGTTTGCTCAATCCCAGAGAGTGAGGATTATTGAAAGTCATTATGATGTCCAGCTGCATTCTTTCGTTTTAAGCAACGAACAATTTGAGGCGTCGGACTGGATACGTAATAACACCAACCCAAATGACATAATGGCATCAAATTTTTTGTGTGATGCAGCTGTTGGCTATGGAGATCCATTCTCTATAAGCAATGACGATGACTGCTTGAATAGGAACACATTGAGCTGGCTAGGCTCAAATGGGCACCGCAGAGTACTTATAGAGTCCCCGCTCTACGCTGCGACGTGGATTGGATCACATACACAGACATTGGATTACAACATGTCGGTTGAGTACGGCCATAAGCAAAGCACCGCTGTTTTAAATTATTTAATAGGCCGCGGAGTTGATTACTTTGTTTTCGATAAAGAAATCTCTCACAGATACGGATTGGGAAATTTCAAAGATGTTGTATTTGAAAACGAAGACTATGCGATCGTACGACTTTTAGATAGTTAGTTTGCCACAATCATTCAATAATAATGGATCATAATTTCGATCTCTAAGCATTTTCCGTTTCCAAAAATTAATATGTACGGTTACGATTTGATTCGTTATCCTATTTTCTTTGTTTTCTCATATTTTATATTCGACAAATAGGTAGTACTAACATGTAAAAAGATCGCTTGATTCAGATGTGACTCGAACCGAAGAAAGAGGTACAAAATGATCCAACTATCCATTGCGTTTATTCTATGAAAAGGAGGAAAGAGTTCGATGTTGCCTTTGACACGAAATCAGAGCAATACTCGGATCGACTTACTGTTATTTCCCAACGTCGCTGGAAAAAATTAGTCGCTCCACTAAATCCATACAAATTTCATATTCGGCGTATATCCATTCCAAACGTATTAGATGTTGGGTGCGGCATAGGGCGAAATCTTGAGTATCTTCACCATGCTGCCGCAATCGGCGTAGACCATAACGATATGTCGGTTCAAATAGCTCGGCGGCGAGGTTTCACCGTGTATACAGAAAAGCAATTTTTGGATTGTCGATTTACATTTAATACTATTCTATTCTCACACGTGCTTGAACATATGGTCCCAGAAGATGCGATGAGTACCGTCGAGAAATACATAGGATTTTTAAATCCCGGAGGCAGATTAGTCATGATATGCCCGCAGCTTAAGGGACAGAAGAGTGACCCAACTCATGTGTCCTTTTGTGATTTTCAATTCTTAGAGGATTTAGCTAAGCTGCAAAACCTTGAAATCGAAAAAGTGTATAGCTTTCCCTTGCCTAAAATTTTCGGCCGTTGGTTCATTTATAACGAATCAGTAGTAATCGCTTTAAAGCCGTAAAGCCCCCACTGGAAACTAGAAACATTTAATATGTCATACATTCTTTAATTTATCTCTATTTATATATATCGTTACTATTCGCCTGAGCATAGTTTTTATATAGCTATTCACATTAGATCGAACTATGTCAATTCTAGATAATTTGTACATTTCCTTCTGGAATAGATAATGCGACAAAGCCCTAAATTCTATTGATTGGGTCTTGGCCAACGTTGAAGACCAGGATGTAAGAGAGACTCTAAATGCGCCAAGCGAAGAATCTACCGCATACAAATTTGCATCCTTAAGCACCGAGGCATACGCCGCAATATCGATCAAGTAATTCCAACGAAGGTCAAATCCTCCACAATCCAAAAGTATTGAGCGTCGAAAAATAGCAAAAGATGGCTCACCAAGAATATTTGATCCTGTCAAAATAGTCTTCCGGATCGCATCTGGGCCATGAATTACTCCAATCATTCCACCTAATCCTCGCTTGCGCATAACTACTTCACTATTCGCATTAATTACATCGCGACAACCTACAACCAAGTTAATTTTCGGATCCTGTTCAATCGCTGGTAGCGTCATTTCCAAACATTTAGGGTACAAAATATCGTCTTGACCTAGTAATTTCACAAATTTTGAGGATGCCAGAGAAAGTAGAGTATTCCAATTTTGTCCAGCGCCGCATCGAATTTGTTGCTGGTTATAAACAATCCGCGGATCCGCCGTAAGGAATTGCCGAACAATTTCTCTAGTTCCATCAGTCGAAGCATCATCGGAAATGATTAGTTCCCAATTTGTAAACGTTTGATCCAAAACAGACTGAATCGTCTCTGCGATCCAAACTTCCCCATTATAAGTTGGCAGACAGATACTGATCCGCGGATTCATCACACTTCAATTTTTTCGATAAATTCCAAGGTGTTAATCCGAAGATACATTAGGAAAAAACTGAATATATCTGTCGGAACCGAGATTGTGAATTATGAAATTGCATACTCCAATTATACTCCAGGTCTAAGTTTCCTCTCAAAACAGTAACTGACTGAAATAAACCTGTTAAAGCTTTGTGTTATGTGTTATTCATTCGAGTGGACTTCAGATTAAATCACGTTCAACCAACACACCGATGAAAATTCGGATGCTGGCCATCTCAAATTGACCCACATTTACCGACAAATAGATCTACCAAGGTTTTGTGATAATTGCCTATTCATTTAGGCACACAAGATGAGCGAATTGTCGGTCGTAGACCGTGACGACCTATCAGGAATCAATTCTAGAGTTTTTGGCTTCTTTCAGTTCAAATATACGAACTAAAGTAAATAGCCAATGACTTTTTTCACTTATGGGAAATTCAACTTTGTTTCTACCAATAATCTGCGCTGTTGTTCCCCCTTCAGACTCTCTAACACGGAGTCAATTACTTTGAAGAAGCCATCTTCGAGAAAAATGACCATGTAAGTTGTCAAATTGTCGAGTGAATAGTACTTAGTGTGCAAGAGCTGATTTACGAGTGATGAATGATTTGAGTCATCTGCAGTTGCTAAAATCACGTGTAGTCACAAAGGTAGGAACTTATCTCCAGTGCAATAAGAAGCGTTGTGCACAACCTGCGTTTCATCGCTACCCAAAACTTCCATTTTAAAGTATCTGGTTGACCGTGGAGTTGACTATTTTATTTTCGATAAAGAAATCTCTCACAGGCACGGAATACTAAAATTTCTAGGCGTGGTGTATGAAAATAATGACCATGCAGTAATGAAGTTTTAGAAGTTCTGGGACACAGACTGTAATTATAGAAATATGCTATTTGCTTATGTGTCTTTTTTACTGAGAGAAAATTTTTGTCATGAATTAGAAGGCTCTAAATTTAGCATCTCTTATCTAAACACCTAGATCTATAGTTATGAACAATTCGTTTGTGGCAGAGATAACAATCTATTATTTGAAACTATAGTTGGGTAAATATCTATGCGTCGTATTCATGATTTTTTCTGTACGTTGCTTTCAAATATGTAAACCGAATAACTAGGGAGTGTTATGTTTCGGCGCAGGTACCAGTCGGACGAATCACGCTTTTTTAAATACAATCTGCTCAATGTTGCGTATCAACAATAGCTATAAGTTTTGCCTTATTAATTCATTCTTTGTTTTTTATCAATCTGGCGAAATGCTGTCCACCTAGCGGCAACCAATACAACACTCTTTCCAATGGACAAAAGTATTTTAATGCAGGTGGGAAAAAAAGGAAATATCCGTTTTTAATTTGTGAGAACCCACCAACCTTTTTAATTAACTTGCTTAACGATTTCTTGGTAATCAATTCAACGCCTTCATCAAATATGCAATTCGAAACTATCTTGCGAGTAACGGGATTTATCGGGTTGTGTTCAAAAATGCACAGACTGCCATTCGTTTTCAGTGCGGAGTGAATTTTCTGTAAAACATCCACTCTTGAGTCGACTGGAATGTGATGAATCACACACGACATCACGATGAGATCACATGATTGTGGCTCCAACTTTTCAGGTTCACATATCTCCACATACGGATACTCGTTCTGAATGTGGCGCAAAGCTAACCGGGAGACGTCCGTTGCAATAATCTGAGCTTTCGGAAAAAAATCATGCAGATGAGGAATTAGACTTCCCGTACCGCTACCAAAGTCGATAATTACCGACGGAAGAATGCCTTTCATAGATGATACCAAAATTGCAACTTTACGTCGCGCGTAATAGGGAATGTCGCCTCCAAAACCACCCAAAGCCTTTTCAAGTTCATCGGAGTATGAATTGACGTACTCATCAAAATTTCCAATACCTTCAACCATTACATGTGGCCATTTATGTGGATCATTTCTTCGCTCCTGACAACCAACCCCGCTGCTGATCTCGAACCAAACTCTGCCACACACGACTAATTCCAACAACAAGCGGTGTATGTTCAAAATTATCTGCGTACAACTCGCACACAGATTTCATTCTCAAATCTCTTGGATATGCGGCACTACTGAATGACTTCAATTGAATCACATGAGGGGAAAATCCGAATACCGAATCACATTCCTTTAAAATCGAACTCACTGAATGGTTTGCTTTTGAGCATACGACCTTGGTTTGAATAGTTGCTGCAGGCAATAGATGGATGCCCTCAATCATGCGAATAGCTACTTTTGCCGCATCGTCTACATAAATATAATTACGCATAGTGTCTAGTCCTACAAAAACATTCACAGGCTTTCGCTGAAGAGTTTGCTGACATATTGACGTAATCAGGCCTTGCCCCTTGGAGCGATTTTGCAAAGGCCCATAAAGGTTTGTAATTCGACCAATCACAACTCTTGCGCCAGATCGCGATGCAAACATTGCAAATTTTGTTTCAAGACTCTCTTTCTGTACACCGTATGGTGACAGTGGAACTATTTCAGTTGATTCGCACATTGGTGGTGATGCTGAACCTGCATATATTGCTCCAGCAGAAGATGAGAAAAACAATGCTCCATTGTTGTTTCGATCCTGCAATTTTTCCAGCAAAGCACTCAATAGATGTTCAACTATTCTTTCCTCATCGTCTAATACCGAACCCGAAGTAGTGACGGTGCCAACACCCGCACACCAAAAAATTGACCAGGGATCGTTCCCCACTTTATTACTAAACTGCTTGACAGCTGCAACTATTTGATACTTGGTTTCCAATTGTGAAGACCAATTGAAGCGAATTCCCTCCCCAAATGGTTTACTTTCGTTTGCAAGACCACGTGCAACGCTTGAGCCAAGCATGCCGTTACTGCCTATTACCCAGTGATGCATTTATTCCCTACTATTGCTGACGCAAAGGACCCAGATGCGGGTCATTTCCAACGACATATAGTGGTACACCGACGGCTCTGCGAACAAGTACTCCTAAGTACTCGGCGATGATTCCCAATGCAAACAAGATCAACCCACCAATAATTAACACAAGCGAGAACAGCGATGCCCAGCCATTTGAACTGTACACGGCGATGTATTTTCCGATCACGACTATGAAGGCACCACTTAAACCAGCGAATAAAGACGTTACCCCGACAGCGGTGATCAGTCGCAAAGGTCGAGTGCCCGAACTGAGCACTAGTCGGACAAAGTGTTCAATAAGTTTTCGAGTTGTATAGCCAGACGTAGATCGCAATTCATTTCGAGATACAACATTGCATGTCAGCGTCGATCGAACAATCCATGAAAGCGCTATGTCGAGATATGCCCCCTGATTGGCAAATGCGCCAACAACTCGAGCTACTTCTCCGGTCATCAAGCGAAAACTACTGAAATATCGAATACTCTTACTGCCAATCAAAGTTGGAAGCACCAATTTCTTGACTGATTTCGACATAAAATTACGAAACGTTCCGTGTGGTTCACGACTTACTTCGCGACCATATACAAGAGGGCACTTGTTTGCGAGAGCAGTATCAAGTAACGCACCAATTGAAGCAGGATCGTGTTGACCGTCCTCGTCCATTGTCACAACCCACTCCGACGACGTAGACGCCATACCCGCTATGGTTGCTGCGTGTTGGCCAAAATTCTTGGACAACCATACAGGCATAACACGATCATCGCTGGCTGCTAATTCGCTAATAACTCGGTCAGAATCGTCTTCGCCGCAGTCGTCAACTAAAATCACCTCGCAAATCTTGAATTGACTCCCATTTGGTGAAGAATTCACCACGTAGAAGCGAGATAATTCTCCAACCACTTCACGAAGTGTGGCACTACCCGTATAAACAGGAATAACCACTGAGACGCTATGGACGGCATTATTTGACATCAACTATACGATAGATGAAATCGCCCTAGGCTGAAGGATTGCATGAACCACAATCTTTCGCCACTTCGTGCCACAAAGCCAATATTGCAGGCTCTTTCGGCAGCAGTTTTAGTGCTTGCTTTATTTCTTGTATTTGAAGTGCCACTCGACCTTGCATTGCGCGCTGAGGCATATCTAACTGCTCAAGTAATAGTGGGTGCATCAATCGCAGGACTGGTGCTACAGCGCAGACTCAACTTTTCCGAATTTGTCGGACTCGGATTTGCACTCGGCTCACTGGTTGCCATGTGCATAGACCAATTGCTCATTCAGACACCACTGGCATCAGTTTCCTGGGTGTTCATCCCGATAACAGCCATCATTGGGCTACACACTAAATACAAGTACAAGTACGTTCTGCAAGAAGATAGCCAACCCCCGCCCTCCTTGCTCTTCGTTGTATTCATTGTACTTTTAATTCTGGTGCAGGAACGCTATTGGCCCCTGTACATCGCCCTCTCGCTTCTACCCTTACTTGTCTTCAATTCGTATAACTCAAAAAATCAGAGTTCAACGCAACAGTGGATTGTCCGCTCTGCACTCGCATCGGTCGTGCCGATAGCTGGAATATTGGTAATTCATAATCGCCCAAGTTTATGGTGGATAAAAACTCAAGATTTCCAATTTTTTGAAGCTTTGTCATACTCGCTTACCCATTGGGGGTCCAATGACCAAATTTTTGTCCAGGGTCAGCCTGTGCTCTACCACTGGTTTTCATACGCATGGATAGGGTTAACGACCAAAGCTATAACAGCACCAACGTGGGTCGTGCAGACAAAAATTGCTCCCATAATAGTTGCGGTTGTCATTGTGTACCTCATAATCGCACTGCTTCAAAGCCTGAAAGTTCAAGGTTGGAAGTTGATCACGATTTTGATGGTTGTCGTCCTAATTAATGATTTTAATTTTGAATCTTTCAGCATGGTCTTTTCGTATATTTGGATTCTTGCGTTTACGTTCTTTCTATTTCAATGGAGCAAAGTTCAAAACTGGCGATTAGCCATTGCTTCTTCCGTAATGGCCGCCGGAGCACTGGGTGCAAAAAGTAGCAACATTGTCATTTTGGTATCAGGATTTGGAATGCTCCTTGCATGTGAGCTAATTCAGAAACGTATTCAAATGAAAAAAGTAGTTGCTCATGCAAGCGTCTTCGTAATTGCAATGGCCCTTGTATATCTCAAGCTCTACTTCAATTCTCCATATAGCGCAACAATTAAATTTGGAACTGTAGGAATTGCACAAGACTTTTTTGGTGATGTCGATAACCTTCCACGAATTCAATTTATATTTTGGTCGATTGTCGTGCTCTGCAACATTCTTGCCATATACCTTGCTTCTATGTTCGCTACGAGAACTGAACGTTCGACAGAATTACGTCCACTTTGGCTATTTTGTCTTGGCTCTTTACTTGCCACCATTTCAGCGTTACTCGTAAGTGAGAGTATCTACGAGCAAGAAGAGTACTTTCTACACTCATTCGTGCTTTTTGGTTCAATTATTGCTGGGCTTGCAACTTGTCGATTCATTGAGCATTTCGGCAACAAGCAAGAAAGCAGACAAAAATCAACAATTTTATTTGCACTATTGATATCTGTGATCTTCATTCGTCTCTTCATTAATGACGATAACTCTGGAGAAGCATGGGCTATTAGAGCTCGGATTATTAATGGCAGTTCAGTCTTGGTACTTGTTTTATCTGCATTTCTCATTTATATGTTTACAAAAAGAAGCAAAATCGGTATTCAAAACATCATCGCTCTATTCATCGTAAGTGCTCTTTTGGTCACGGTTGCTTCGCTCAACGACACATGGTTTAAATATCAAGGTAGATTTCGCAATGAAATTTTGAGTCCTGGCTTTGCAGACGTAATGATTGGCACAGTGGAAATGCAAAGTTTCTTTGCTGATGCGCAAAAATTTATTCCAAAAGAAGCAATTGTTGCCTCCAATTATGTTTGTGAAGCAACAATATGTCCTACATCGTCCTATGATGCCGACCGAAGTGACTGGACTGTAGGCGGAGAGGCAATGATGCTCACGATATATCTTCACCGCCGCTTGTACGTATCTGGTTATGGTTACCTCTGGCAAAATGTTGAATTGCCCAACTTTGCTCGTGATCGTTTAAGAACATCGATTAGATTTGCAAAATTTGGAACACGTAGTGATCTAATAAAACTGACAGAAGATGGGGTTCGCTTTTTTATCATCGATAAATCGATGTTTGGTGCTACCCAAGTATCGGCACAATATGAACCACTTTTGTCAAGCACTCGATTTGACCTAATCCAGTTACCAATTGATTAAGGCACCAATGTACCCTACCCAGTTATTTTCTCGCAAATATTCATTGCTTACGTCTTTAATTTTGGTCATTTCGTACTTGATTTTTTTAGCTGGAATCCCTATTTTTGAAAATTTTGGCATTTGTTTGGTTCTATTGTTTCAGTTTTTTCCAGGAATTCTTATTTGGGAGACGATTAATCCACAGGATTCAAATAGTCCGGTTTCAATTGGTGCAGGGATAACCATTGGCATTTGCTCCGCAACGCTAAGTCGACAGTTACTTCTCCACACAATGTTTAGTTCATTTTCTTTACTATTTCCTGTTATTTTAGCGATTTTGATATTAATTAATAATGAGAGAGTTGCATTTACACCAACTCAAAGAAATGTCTTTTACGATAGAACCCTCACAGTAATTATCCCATTCTTAACAGTTTGGGGGCTTCAAGATCAATGGTGGTGGTTGCTCCCAATTTGCATTGTGATGGGAGGAGTAATTGCACTGGTGATGTTCACTGACTCTGATGCACAATATAGGTTCATAAAGTTATCCAAGTTTTCAAAGATCTCAATTGCAGCCTTAATTGTTACTGCTACTTCTATTGCTACTCACCTTCGCAGTATTAACTATTCTTGGTGGATTATTTCGAATGACACTCCATTCGGTGAATCACTGTCGTTTTCGGTCAACAAATGGGGGTCAACATCAAATATCAGCGCTCTGGGAAGAAGTGTTTCGTATCATTGGTTCGCATATGCATGGTCCGGGCTGACATCTGATTTTGCCTCAGCCCAATCATGGACAATTTTAACTATTGTTCTACCAATTATTTCATGCTTGGTTATTTCACTATTGGTTTGGGCACTTTTTTTTGAATTGACGGACAGTAGTCTGATTGCTTTTATTGGTTGTGCAGTAGTGCTACTACTTAGAAATGTGGTTAGTACTTCATCGCCATCACAAATTTTCAGCTTCATGCCTGCGATGCTTTTTCTCATAGTCGGATATAGATCTTTGGATCGTCGTATTTTTCTGATTTCGGATGCAGTGCTACTTTTACTGCTTACTTTTGTTCTGATTGGATCAAAGATTTCTACAGGCATTGTTTTTATCTCTGGATTTTCATTGGTACTTATCTCTTCGACTTCAATTAAGGCACGCTATAAATCCACAATATTGTCGATTATCGCAATAGTTACAATGTTCTCTTACAAATTTTATTTTGGTGGTCCACGAGGAAATATTTCTCCCAGAATTGGGCATGGCAATGCTGGAGGACTAATAATGATGGGCCGCCCATTTTGGTCGCGATTTAGTTTTATTTTTGACTGGGTTGCCTTGCTGCTTATCTCTGCACCGTTCCTATGCTGGCCGATCTATGTCCTGCTACAGGCCCGAAAAGATCGGATTTCAACTATTGCAAAATTGCTATCGTCATCCATTTGTCTAGCGCTACTTTGTACAGCACTAATCGATGCTGCTGGAACTGAAGCATATTTTCTTTACGTTGGATCATTTTTGGCCAACCTTCTCGGTGTGTTTCTCGTTGCTAGTGCCCTGCGGGATGAGCGAGTGGCTTTGAACTGGAGGTCAACACTCTTTTTTTCTCTGATAGGTCTTGTCCTTGGTGTGTGCCGCATCAATTTGAGCGATTGGGTGTCGAGCAGAGATTCTCGACCATTGATACCTCTTTACATGCTCCCATATTTTTTACTTTTCATATTCACAGTTTTTATTTCAGTTTGCTCCGCAAGACTCATCTGTAAACATTGGATGAATATGTCATTTATTCTGATTGCAGTTTGTATTCAACTTTTGGCTTCAACAATTGGAGATAACCTCATCGCGCGATATACATTCGCTAAATCTGCGATCAATATTGTTGGCCCTATTTCTCCTGATGGTGTGAAATACAACAATGCTGCTGGCTCTCCACATCGTGTTGAAGCACTTGAATGGCTCCGAGATAATTCATCATCTGATGCAATTGTTGCCACAAATCGATTTTGTCTCGCAACCACTTATTGTGGACCACATAAGTGGTTCCTTGCTTCAGCTATTAGCCATCGGCAAATGTTGATCGAGGGTTATTACTATTCCGTTGGCCAGTACCCAGAGCCACCTTGGGCACAAAAGCGTATTGACGTATCTGAAAGATTCGGCGAAGGTGCAACACTTGCCGATGCAACATATTTGAAAAGTCAGGGAGTTTCCTACTTCATCGTGGATTTGGAGTTTGTTTGGTCGTACAAAAATGAAAATTGGGAGACGCTAGAAAGTGCCCAATCTAAAAGCTGGGAACCTTACGCAACTACGGTGTTTGAAAATACTGAAATGGCGATTTTGAAGTTGAACTGAGTGGCAACTCAGTTAAAAACTTAATTTTTGCGCAACATTAATTATCAAATTTGGCAGGATGCCGATTAGGAGTGTCGTTGTCACAGCCAAGGTGACAGCCAGGCCTGCGGATCTTGAGATTTTAACTGGAGCATCATCAGTCGGATCGCTGAGCCACATGCTGACCATGATGCGCAAGTACAAGAATGCTGCAATAACTGCAGCAAGCATTGCCGCTACTGCCAGCGCGTAGCTCTCGACCGAGACAGCGGCACGAATAATGCCGAACTTGGCAACAAAACCCGATGTAAGTGGAACACCGGCTTGAGCCAGCAATAACACGGTCATGCCAAGCGCAAACACGGGTTGCTTCTTTCCAATGCCCTTAAATGCATCAAGCGTTGTCGCGTTGTCTCCTTGGCCTGCCACAACCGAGACCACAGCAAACGTGCCAATTACCAAAATTGAATAGATAAACAAGTAGCCCATTGCAGATGAGACACCAAGATGCGCATCAGCTTGGCCGATATGCGACGCGGCCTCAAGTCCAACCAAGATAAAACCTGCATGGCTGATGGATGAGTACGCAAGCATGCGCTTGACATCGGTTTGCACTACTGCCAATACCGAGCCAACAACAAGCGTGAGCAATGCGAGAACAAGAATGGCCGGACGCCAATCATCGATGCGACTTGGCAATGCAATCATGAACACTCGAATGAGCGCTGAGAATGCTGCGACTTTTCCGACCGAACCCATGAGTGCAGTAACTGGCGTTGGAGCACCCTGGTAAACGTCGGGTGTCCATACATGGAAAGGTACGAGCGAAACCTTGAACGCGAAACCAACGAGGAGCAATGCAATACCAGCGAGCAGCAAACCATTATTGGCCGACACCGTAACTTCGCCAGCAAACACTTTGGCCATTGACTGCAAGTTTGTGGTGCCCGACGCTCCAAATAACAATGCAACTCCATATAAGAAGAATGCTGAGGCAAAACCACCGAGGATGAAGTATTTAAGACCCGCCTCGCCGCTTTGCATGCGTCGACGATTGCTTGCAGTGAGCAAGTAAAACGAAAGGCTCAATGTCTCGAGACCGAGGAACAACACCAGAAGATCATTGGCCGACGCCATCACTACCCCACCAATGGCTGCGGTGAGCATGAGGCCATAGACCTCTGGACCGTCTTCGCCTTCGCGAGTGAGATAGTCGTTGGCAACGAGCGAGACAAGAGCAACCGCCACACAGATAGTGAACGTTGCAAACAGGGCAAAATGATCGAACGAGATTG
>Ga0194055_10000883_pt1 | contig 24327 bp, 20 predicted proteins | sample SepL449m_MetaG_FD_155482 | JGI IMG/M metagenome (GOLD analysis project Ga0194055, IMG submission 155482) | Anoxic zone freshwater microbial communities from boreal shield lake in IISD Experimental Lakes Area, Ontario, Canada - Sep2016-L442-9m | ecosystem: Environmental > Aquatic > Freshwater >... | reverse complement strand
GGCTTGGGCAATGGCACGATTCGATTCGACAACCCGCACGCCACGGCCGGTCAGCCAAAGCGAATGGTCGCCGAGTCTCACGAACCGCTGCGTCGCTCAGCATAAAGCGGTTGCTTGTGCCGGCATCCGCTCTTTCCGTGTCTTGCGGTGCGGCCGGAAAACGAGTGCTATTGCTGCCGGCAACTGGCAAGCGGGCACAAAGCTGCTAGGATCTGGGAATAGTGGTGATGAAAGTTTCCGATAGCAATACTGCCGGAATACAGTTCTGCTTACCCTGTTATTGGCTGATTTTTAATTGTAAATTTTAAGTTGTGAGAGATGTCTCCGTAGCTCAATTGGATAGAGCGTCAGCCTCCGAAGTTGAAGGTTGCAGGTTCGATCCCTGCCGGGGATACTGATTTACTGCGTTTTTCGGTACTTCTAGCTGTTTTTCGCGGGCTTCATGAAGCGTTGACGGCTCCTGATGGAGCCGGAATTTGCGCCGCTTGACCGGCGACGCCGGTGACAGCCGCCCAGTCCTCCGCCCGCACGGAATGGTAGTGCTTCCGCCGAAGCCCCGCGGTGTTACCGATTCAAGCGTCGATCGCCTCAACGACGGTCTTGCCTCTTCGAGCCTCGACTTCGACCTCCCGAAGCTTGGGGATAATCTGCTCAGCCTGTTCCTCCTTTCCGCGTGGCATTGGTTGCCTCCTTTGGTTTGCTCCACACCCAGATTCTCTCTCTGGAAGTGGTGCCGTTGAAGGGGGGCAGGTCACTAGCGCCCGGGAGCCGGTCGGCGAGCCGCGGCCAGAGCGGGCGATCGGGGCCGGTGGTGAGCGAGAGCCGGGCCGAGGCCGCCGGCCCCACAAGATAATTTCCCTTCTCGGGAATCACGTGCCGACCGCCGCCTCGGGGGTCGGCATACCGCCTGAATACCGGGGGGGATCGCGTGGACATGCACATGGGGCACGGTCTGGCCGGCGGGAGCCGTGCACTCCCCTGCATGAAGAAACCCGCTCCGCGACGTCATTCCAACGGAAAGAAAATTGATTACTCGCAATCGCTCGCTGCGGCAGTCCGCCGCTTTCGCGACGCCCGCGACTAAGCATAGTTTTATACGCTCAAAAACCTCGCCGCCGCCATCGCCATTGAGGCGGCCGAACTCCAAGAGCAGTTTTTCTGGAAGTTTTGCAAATTAAAAGAGGCAAATAAATGCCAGGCGGAAAGAAGGAGCATGCTCTACCAGATCATTCCCAAGCTTCGGGAGGTCGAGGTCGAGGTGGCAGAGGCAAGACCGTTGCTATAGCGGTCAAGCAGATCGGTGTCACGGAGTAGACTTTTTACCCTCAGAAGAAGTTCAGTGGCTTGAAAATCGACCAGTCGAAGCGTCTCAAGGAGCTTGAGAAAGAGAACTCTCGGCTGAAGCGAATTCTCACCAATGCCGAGCTCGCGCAGGCCCATGGCGATCGTTACGTCTTTCAATCGTCGCCCAACTTTTCTGCCCGCGATCGACATTCGCTCGCTTTGAGGGCTGGCGTAATCAGCCGGGCCCACCCACGCAGCCACACTCACCGCTCACCGACCGGAAAAGTGCTTGCGGAAGTTCTATTGATCGCCCTATCCTTTCTGAAACAGACCGGCTTCGAAAAACCTGGGCTTCGCACGATCGCACGATCGACCTCGAAGACCACTTCACCCCCGCAGGCGTCACCGCGATGGCAAAACCGCTGGAGTAAGCATTCGAAGCTGCGGCGGCAACTGGCCGTCAGTCATGTTTTTTAGAGTCCATTTTTTCACCATGCGAAAGGGTTCTATTGCCACGCAGCGTCGTTCGCGCCGGTGCTCCCCGGTGTCACTTCTGCCGGCTACCGCCGCGCTGGTGCATCTGCGACTCGATCCCAACGGTAGAGACCGGGCTTCATATCGACGTGCTGATTCACCGGGCTGAGCAGTGGAAGCCGTCGAGCACGGGCAAACTGGTCGAGCGGACCGTGCAAGGGGCGCGGTGCCACGTCTTTAATTGTGAGCTAGATCGGCGGGGAGACGAGCGACTGGCGGCGACCATTCCGCGCGACGGTCGGGAACTCTGGATCCTGCACCCGCTCGGTGAGCCAATCCCAGACCGCAGAACCGCGGGCGAAAAGCCTGCAGGGCAGGTGCTACTGCTGGATGCCTCGTGGCGGCAGGCCGGCGAGATGCTGCGGGCCGTCAATGGCCTGGGGAAGCGGGTCTGCCTACCGGCCATGGGGCCGAGCCGCTACTGGCTCCGGCATCATCCAAAGGAGACACACCTTTCTACTGCCGAGGCGCTGCTGGGGATCTTTGGCAGCTTGGGCGATGCGACGGCCGCGGCCCGGTTTCGGCTCCACTTCGAACTGCACGTCTATGCGACGCTTCTCTCCCGGGGTCGCAGGCAGTTGGCGGAGGCTTACCTTGAAAGCTCACCGCTCCAAGCCGCGTTGCCGGAAGTTCTCGCGCGGCTCGAGGGGAAGAGATCTGGCGGTTAATCGCTGAGGGCGCAGATTTTGGCGGAGGTGGTTTGCAACGGTATCAAGACGATTTCTGCAGCACGATTGCGTTGGTGGCGATCCGCTGGGCCGCTCCCCGCCGAGCGGTAATTATGTTCTCGTCACCTGCGAATTATCCTGGAATGGCCCGCAGGAAAAAATGGTCACCCGTTCCCGTCGGGCTCACTCCATCCGCTTCATCACGATCGCGGCATTGTGGCCGCCGAACGCGAATGACTGCGTGATCGCCGTGTCGATCCGACAGGGGCCCACCTCGCGGACAAATCGTAACTCGCGGATGGGTTGCTCAAGGTTATGGCAGGCATGCGTGGTCTGGTGTGCCAGCGATAGCGCCGTGACCGCCGCCTCAATGCCACCGCTAGCGCCGATGCAGTGGCCTGAGAGCGACTTGGTGGCGTTCACAAGCGGCTTGTCGCCGAAGAGTCGCTCGATCACAGCCGACTCAATCTCATCGTTGACGGCCGTGCCAGTGCCATGCGCGTTGATGTAGTCGATATCGCGAGGAGTGCAACCGGCGTCCTGCATCGCGGCGGTGAGCATGGTGGCGATCCGGTCGCCCGAAGGCTCCATCGACATAATGCTGTAGGCGTCGAAGTTTTCTGCATAGCCGACGATCTCGGCATAGACCCTAGCGCCCCGCCGTTGGGCGGCCTCGGCTTCTTCGCAGACCAGCACCGCCGCCCCTCCTTCGCTAAAGAGAAAACCGGTGCGGTCGCGGTCGAAGGGACGGTTGGCACGAGCGGCGTCGGGACCTGCGGTGAGGAGCGTGCGGGCAATGTCGAAGCCACGATAGAAGCCGCCATACGGATCCCCGAGATACTCCGCGCCGCCCGCCAACACGAGGTCAGCCCCACCACTGGCGATCGTGCGGAAGGCATGCCCGACCGCGACAGTGCCGGCCGCACAGGCCTGGGCAAACGTGATGTTTGGACCCTGCAGCGACCAGCGAATCCCGAGGAGCGATGACACGGCGTTGGGCATCATCGCAGGGACAGCATAGGGACTAAACCGGGGTGGCATCGGCGGCAGTGTTTCCGCACCGGGTAGCAGTCGCCCCAGCGGGCTCATCACATGGTTGGCAAGATTGCCGACAAAGGACGTGGCGCCGCCAACCGCTGTGCCCATGCAAACGCCGCAGCGATCCGGAGCCGGGCCATCGATCCGGAATGTGTTTTTCTTGGTATCCACGACGACCGTGCCGATGCCGGCGTCGCGGAGCGCCTCGGCCGACGCGGCGATCGCGAGCATGCCACTGGTATCGAGTTGCATCTGCTCGATCCGGTCGATGCCTAGCGTCGGCCAGTCGAGTTCGGGGAGCGGGGCCCAGACGGTCGAGGTCGTCTTGGCGTACCGCTGCCAGGCGGTTGGGACAGGAGCTACGGAGGCCCTGCCGGCAAGCAAGGAGTCCCACGAATCAAGGGTCGAGACGCCCAGCGGCGATATCATACCGATGCCGGTGACCACCACCCGCCGCCGGCTCATGCCAGAGATTTTTTCTCGGCACGCTGGCTGATGTGGTTGATCACATCGCCCACGGTCGCTAGAGATTTTGCATCGTCGTCGGTGATCGAGCTGCCGAATTCCTCTTCCAAGGCCATGATGAGCGTGACCGAATCAAGAGAGTCGGCTCCCAGATCCTCGCGAATCCGCTGTTCGGCACCAAGAGTCTGCCGATCGACCTTCAAAACGGCCACGATCGTGCTTTCAACACGTGTGCGAATCCCTGCATCAACCATGTGCCGATTACGTTTCTATTTACCTAAGATTTAACTCGGTTTTCGAGTGATATGGAGCTGTTATCCTGCCGCTGGAGCGAAGGCGAGTCAAGGGGTTAGGCCAGGGAAGCGGTCGGGCTCGGTTGCGTTAGCCGAGGAGACCCGAACCACTTGCTTTGGACTGCCGGCTGGTCGTGTAGGCTTCGTATTTTATCCGTTGGCTCAAAATCTTGATCCAACCGTTTTTGAAAGTGAGACAAGAGTGAGTCAGTCTGCCCGTGCACAGTCCGTAGTCCGGATCGCCGCTATCGGCATCGCTAACCCTCCAGTCCGCGTTCCCCAGTCACTTGGTATGGAACTCGTTCGGGCCAATTACAGGGAAGTGCTTTCGGATCGTAGCATGGACGTGCTGGAGAAGGTCTTCGCACATCCGAGCATTCAGGCTCGTTATCTTTCGTTCGACAACGAACTCGAGGTCGTAACCCTCAAGAACGAAGACCCGGACCGACGGATGGACCGCTTCACCCGCTGGTCGACCAAACTTTCGCAACAGGCGGCTGTCAGTGCTCTGCGAGACGCCGGCGTTTCGGCCGACGAGATCCGTACGATCGTCGTCAACACCTGTACTGGCTACATCTGCCCGGGCGTGTCGACCTACCTTCTTGAGGCGATGAAGCTCGACGGATCGGTGCGGGTCTTTGACGCGGTGGGAAGCGGCTGCGGCGGCGCACTGCCCAATTTTGATTTGGCGGCCCACTCGCTCCACGCCAATCCCAGCGGGGTTAGCTTGTCTGTCGCGGTAGAGATCTGCAGCGCCACCTTTCAGATGGACAACGACATGAGCCTCCTCATCTCAAACGCAATCTTCGGCGACGGGGCAGCTGCCGCTGTGCTTTGGACTCGTCCGGAAGGCTTGCGGATCATCGATTCTGCCGGCTGCATCGACACCTCCTACCGCGAGGACGTGCGGTACGTCTACAAGCAGGGCCGGCTCCACAACAAACTCGCTGTCCAACTGCCCAAGGTGGTTGGCATGGTTGTGCCGCCGCTGATCGATGGGTTGCTCGAGCGAAACGGTCTCACCCGTCGCGATGTCAAGCACTGGGCGATCCATCCAGGCGGCGACCGAATGGTAGCGACGCTCGAGGAGACGCTTGAACTCACAGAAGAGCAGATGGCACCGACCCGGCAGGTGTTACAGGATTACGGTAATATGTCGTCTCCCACCGTGCTTTTTGTGCTAAAGAAGCTTATGGATCGCGGCATCAAACCGGGTGAAAAAGTGCTGCTGACCGCCTACGGCGCCGGCATGTCGGCCTATGCCTGCCTGCTGGAAGCCTGACGCCTTCTGGTGTCTTGTGCCATTATGTGGTTCTCGGATATTGCCGGAATAGCGAGTCCAATAGGAGATCGTCTTAGACTTCGTTGGGACATTTATCCCCCACTGGCGGGAAATGCATGCGATTCTATCTCACCACACAACTTTTCTCCGGAGCAAAACCATGATCAGCATCGACACCACGCCCATGCTTTCAAACAGCACCGCCAGTAAGTGCCCCTTTTCGGGTGGCTTTCAACGTAGCCTTGAAGTGGCTTCTACAAACCGCGAGTGGTGGCCGCAGCAGGTCGATCTGAACGTGCTGCAACAAAACCCTCCGGCAGTCGATCCAATGGGCAAGGACTTCGACTACGCCGCTGCATTCTCCTCACTCGATATCAACGCACTTCGTGCGGACTTAGTGAAGTTGATGACTGACTCGCAGGAGTGGTGGCCCGCCGATTACGGCCATTACGGACCGTTCTTCGTCCGCATGACATGGCACAGCGCAGGCACCTACCGCATCAGTGATGGTCGCGGCGGTGGCGGATCAGGTATGCAGCGATTTGCGCCGCTCAATAGCTGGCCCGACAACACCAGTCTCGACAAGGCGAGGCGTCTGCTCTGGCCGATCAAGCAGAAGTACGGTGCGAAGATTTCATGGGCCGACCTGATGATTCTCACCGGCAATGTGGCGCTTGAGTCGATGGGCTTTAAGACTTTCGGATTCGGCGGCGGTCGCGTGGACGCTTGGGAGCCCGACGAGACCTACTGGGGCTCAGAAACGACCTGGCTCGGCGACGATCGGTACAAGGGCGAACGCAACCTGGAAAATCCACTTGCTGCCGTACAGATGGGCCTCATTTATGTGAACCCTGAGGGTCCCAATGGCACGCCCGATCCCATCGCCTCTGCCCTAGACATCCGTGAAACATTTGGTCGTATGGCCATGAATGATGAAGAGACCGTAGCACTGATCGCCGGTGGTCACACCTTCGGTAAGAGCCACGGCGCGGCTGATCCGTCGAAGTATGTAGGTCCGTCACCCGAGGGCGCCCCGATGCAAGAGATGGGGCTCGGATGGAAAAACACCTTCGGCACCGGCAGCGGCAGCGACACCATCACCAGCGGCCTTGAGGGAGCGTGGACTCCCACGCCGACCACGTGGGACACCAGTTATTTCGACATGCTGTTTGGCTACGAATGGAAGTTGACCAAAAGTCCAGCCGGTGGCCATCAGTGGACTCCAACAGACGACGCGGCCAAAAATACTGTGCCCGATGCGCACGATCCACAGAAGTGGCACGCGCCGATGATGTTTACGACAGACCTTGCCCTGCGCATGGACCCTGCGTATGAGAAGATCTCACGGCGATTTCACAAGCATCCCGAGCAATTGGCCGATGCATTTGCCCGTGCGTGGTTCAAGCTCACCCACCGAGACATGGGCCCAATCGCTCGCTACCTCGGTCCCTGGATTCCGCAGGAGCAACTCCTGTGGCAAGACCCTTTGCCGGCAGCTACGCATGAAACCATCAACGCTCACGACATCAGTCATCTGAAAGCGAAGGTCACTGCTTCCGGGCTCACTGTTGCCGAATTAGTGACCACTGCCTGGGCATCTGCCTCGACCTTTCGTGGCACCGACAAACGAGGCGGTGCCAACGGTGCACGGATTCGGCTTGCGCCGCAAAGCACTTGGGCTGTCAATCATCCTGTAGCGCTCACGCATGTGCTCACCTCGCTAGAAACCATTCGCTCGGAATACAACCAAGCCGCAGCAGGTAGCAAGAAAGCCATTTCGCTGGCGGATCTCATCGTGCTTGCGGGTTGCGCAGCAGTCGAGGTTGCCGCAAAGAAGGCGGGCGTAACCGTGACTGTTCCCTTCACCGCCGGTCGCACCGATGCCACGCAAGAGCAAACAGACATCACGTCGTTTGCAGTGCTTGAGCCGAAGGCTGATGGGTTCCGTAACTACCTCGGTGAGAATACTGTTCGCCGAGCAGAGCACCTGCTCATCGACCGCGCTCATCTGCTGACACTCACTGGTCCGGAGATGACCGTACTGGTCGGCGGTATGAGAGTGATGCAGGCCAATTACGACGGATCGACGCTTGGAGTATTCACCCAGCAACCGGGTTCTCTGAATAATGACTTCTTCGTCAACCTGCTTGATATGACAACCACTTGGACGCCAACCTCAGCCAGCGAGGAGGTCTTTGAGGGTCGCGATCGGAAGTCGGGCGAGCGACGGTGGACCGCTAGTCGTGCCGATCTGGTCTTTGGATCCAGTTCACAGTTGCGTGCGATTGCTGAGGTCTACGCCAGCAGTGATGCCCACGAGAAATTTGTCCATGACTTCGTGGCAGCATGGGTCAAGGTCATGAACCTTGACCGCTTTGATGTGTGATGAATTAACTCTACGCTGACCGCTAAGGCCCGTCCACGCCGTCACACCTTAAAGTCTCCGCCAATTTCAACCATCTCGTCTCGATCGACAAAGGCGAGCAGCGCTGTGGCTGTTTGAGCATCAAGCCCAAACAGCCCGGCGAGCGCACGACGATAGTCATTCATCTGTGAGCGGTATGGCTCGATGCGCACTGCAAGCGCTTCCCCAATAAGCCCCTCCGCACCGGTCTTCCAGTCGACCACCTCAGCCCGCACCACACCGCCACCACGAATACCAAGCACCACTCGATCCATGCGGCCGCGTACCAGCGATCCCTCTATCTCAACCGCAAACGGCATCTCGTTGTGCACCGTAATGGATTCGCATTTCCAGTTTGAATATCGATCCCTTCGCAGGCACGCACCCAGACTGCCTAAACACGCCCGCGCAACCGATTCTCGCACTCCCGCTGCAAGCGCGGAGTCAACCGGGCCGGCATTCTCAATCGCAACCGCCCGCAGCGCAAATGGCTCAATGCTCGGGTCAATACCACTGCCATCAAGCCACCCAACGAGCTCAAACCACGCATGCGCAAGGAGCCCCCGCGATCCATTCTGAAGTCCTGAAAATTTCTTCACAAAGATATTTTGTGTCTCTTCTCCATGCGCACTTGGCGCCCGAGCCACGATAGTTTTGCGGACATCCCAGACCATGCTCGGAGCCTGCTTACGAGTCACTGCTGTTAGAACCTGATCGGATTCCGTAGAGCGTTGCACGCTCGCTGCACCGGCAGATGACTCGCTCTCGACACCTCCAGCAATTTCACCGCTCGACTCGGCAAGATCGACAAACTCCACTTGAGCGTTTGCTTGCGTGAGCGTGGCATCAGAGATTTGAAACTTCCAGAATGGCAGACCATCCCCGGCAGCCGCACGCAGGCCCACTTCAAACGACGGCACAGCCAAACGCAACAACCACGTGGCCGTCGGACGCGGCTCATCGTTTTTAAACGGTGGCGCACAAATCAGATGCAGAGCCTCCCGAGCGCGAGTGATTGCCACATACAGCCCTGATACATCATCAGAAAATCGTGCTGACTGCGCTTCTCGATAGAAAGCGGCAAGAACCGGTGAGAATAGTCGCACATTTTCACCCACCACCGGTGCCACTGCCACCGGCGGAACGGTCGGATCGGTTGCGAGCACCGCCCAACTACCGATGCCGCTTTTGACTTCACCGATGGCCTGGTCGAGGCTGCCAAGTACCACTTCGTCGAACTCCAAACCCTTACTTGCATGCACCGTCATCACCCGCACACGCTCCCGAGCAGCCGTGCGCGATCCACGCGCTGCGACAAGACGTACGAAACTTCCGGGTCGCGCTAGTACATCAAGAGGAGCCGCATGCGCCATGACTGACAACTGCCGCAATCGCTCCAGATCATGACGTGCACACGCGGGTCGAATTCGCTCGACCATGCCGTCTACCCAGGCTGCTAGGCCTTGTGCGTGGAGTTGTTCACGAGTTTTTCTGGAGAGCTCCCGAGCTTTGAGCGTGAGGGCCGAATGACCACCGTGAGACTCCATGGGCTCAATCCGAAGCATTCCGCACAGGGGTTCACGCGTCACAGTCCAGTAGGCAATCCGGTCACCGGGGTGCTCCGCAATTTTGAGAAGCGCAAGCAGCCCATAGACCGCTGCTGAATCAAGCAGCGGCGATCGACCCTCATCGCTGACGGCGATGCCGCGGTCACGAATGGCGGCAACACACGAAGCAATATCTTTGTTGGTCCGCACTAATACTGCGATGGAAGCATCTGGCCGCAGACGCGTGCGTTGGGCCACGACTTCAGCCACGCAATCGGCCAGAGAATCCCGCTCCTTATCCTCCGAACGGAAGGCCTGCACCAAGCCGGGCATTCTGGAGTTTTTCTGTGCCGCCTGGTGAGGAACAAAGGTCCAGTCATTCAGGGCTCGCAAGAGAGGACTCCGCTCAACTCCTGCTGGAATAGGCAGCCCCGCAGAACGCAGCGCCTCCCCAGCGCCGGGGCACTGCTCGTTCAGTTCTGAGCGGCCGACCACAGACTGTAGGTCACCAAAGAGCGCATTGACAAATTCAAGAATCACCGGACTTGAACGATAGCTCGTTGCCAGTGGCGTATCTGAAGAGAGCCCCTCCCGATCTTGCACCGCCCGGAGCAACGCAGGCGTGCCACCTCGCCATGCATAGATCGACTGCTTGGGATCGCCCACCACCAGCATGCGTCGATCACCAGTTGCCATGATCTCATCCACAAGTGGGCTGATAGCAAACCATTGCTCGGGCGATGTGTCCTGAAATTCATCCAGCGCAAGATCACGGATCGAGCGGTCAAGCCGTTCACGCATGATCTGAATGCCCTCGCCACCGATCGCTTGGGCACGGGCTAGTGACACGCACAGATCGTTGAATCCGTAAGAGCCGGTCGAGCGTTGCTCCACTTCCAAGGCGTCACCCACCAGTTGCGCCATCTCAGCAGTTGCACTCATTCGGCTGCGGATGACATCCTGCACGTAGGAAAGTGCGTGAGAAACTATATCAACTAACAGTTCGCAAAAGGCCTTCGGGGGCTCCACGTTGCAATACGTGCCATGGGAAAAGAGAGCTTTCACGAGCGGACTTTCGATAACCCCAAACCAGTCCTCTTCGTTCGTTCGCCCCCACACAACGCTTGATGCTTTCAGCCATAGGCTGTAGGGCGCGCCGGCCTTTGTGAGTGGCAACTCCACCTGTTGCATGCGCGTGCCCAAACCTTTGAGTTCAGCGGCACGAAGTCGCTTCGCCTTCGGAAAGATGGAAAACCCGTGATCAAGCAATGCCCGCCAAGGTGCCTGTGGGTCAGCGGCAAGCGTGCATCGCTTCCAAAGCTCCAGTGCTGAGCGCAGCGACTCATCGATTCCTCCTTGCACCTCCGCCTTCGGCTGACCGCTGGCAATTGAACGAGCCAATTCGAGGGCCCGCTTTGGATCAGCACCAATGACTCGACCGATGACGTCATCGCGCAGTGCCACTAGCTGCTCTTCCTCGCCAATACGCCATCCTTCAGGCAGTCCCAGCTCGGCAGAAAACGCTCCCGCGAGTTGCACAAAGAATCCGTCGATCGTTGAAATGGACACCCGGTGCAATGCCTGCACAAAATCTGCCAGGACTGCTGCATAATCATCCGCGTGAAATGGCTGGATTCCTCCACGTGAATTGACCGCTGCGCCCACCTGACCATCAACAGCGAATGCTGCTCGATGCTTGGAATCGGTTGCCCCAAGGGCGAGGTGTCGCAAGACCCGCTGAACAATTTCACCGGCGGCCTTTCGAGTGAAAGTGATTGCCAGAATTTGCTCGGGCGATGAATTCCCGGTCGCCTGCCGCTGCAGGAGCATCCACCGAATGAGACGGTTTGCAAGAACGTACGTCTTACCGCTTCCAGCATTGGCAATGACCACTGATCGATCGCTCATGGCGTTACCCCCGGTCGCAGTCCACGCATGCCCACGCACCAGAGTGCTGCGAAGGGGTTGTCTACAGCGGGTCGCCATGCCCCTGAATCTTGAAAGTTTCCGACTTCGATGCAAGCGGCGATATCCCGTGCTTTTTCACAGGCGGTTGCGATGTCGCTTGGTGTCCACCTAGAGCAGAGATTGATCGCCGCGGAGGAAGAGTTTGAGGGCAGGCAGATGTAGCCGAGATAGGGTGGTAAAACATCAATGCCGATCGAAGTGAGGAGCAGACTGTAAAGGGGTAACTGCAGATCCGTCCACTCGCCTGCCTTGTTTCGGTGCTCCGACGCCGGGTCGTTGGCTTCTGTCGACGTCTTGTAATCCAGCGCAGCGCAGCCATATTCCTCATGAATATCAACGCGATCAATCCGTCCGGTCAGTCGCAAACCTCCAGGGCCAATCACCGGCGCGGCCTTGACATATGCATTCGGAACTGCGGGTGAATTGGCTAATTTAGATTCCACCTCGAAGGCCAGTTCCGCATGGAGCACCTTCCATCCACTCAAGGCCCACTTCGCCTGCACGCCTGCAAAGGCACGCAAACGCTCACGTATAATCGCAAACTGCACTTCAAATCCCCCGCGGACAGAAGGCATGAACTTTCTATTACGGACTGCATCAAAGTGGCTCAGAATAGAAATCGCTATCTCGTCTTCGCTGACCCTCGCGTCCATGCCCGCACCTGTTCGCTCCGCTTCCTCGCGGCCCCAACGCTGCAAAGCATCGTGCACCAGTGAGCCAAATCCCATGGCGTTGAGTTCGTTTCCTGAACTACCGGCATCAGTCAGTTTTAGGCGAGGGTCGTACTTCAATTGAAAGAGGTTGGGTGAAGTAAACCAGTCGCGAAATGCAGTCACACCAATGCTCGTGATGTGCGTCATGCCGTCTGGGCGAGTCTGTGGCGAAAAGTGGCCAGTGCTTGGCGACACTCCCCCCCACTCGCTTGCGGACGACCGTGGAGTATCTGGGCTCGATATCCAGAGTATCCGCTGTGCAAGCGCCTGTCCCTCGAGCCCAAGCAGGAGGCGGGACGGTTGCATGGGTTCACCGCTGCTTGTGACGCTCCCGGAAATCATCTGGAACGACCGCTTGCGAGAAACCATCGCGTGCAGAATCCATGCATCACGGGCTTGCCGACGCTGCGCGCAAGGCATGCCAAGCCGCGCGCGCACGGAGTCTGGCAGCCACGGGTCGACCACCATTCCCTCAGGCACAATGCCGTCATTCATGCCTGTCAGCACAATGTCTGGCGCATCGGCGATGCCCGCATCAAGCCAGCCCATCAATTCGATTCCGTCAGCAGATCCGCCCGACGGCAACACGACGGCTCGCATTCCTTCACGAACCAATTGAAGAGTCGATACTGCATCAAGCTCACTGGCAAGTGAATCTGGTAGCGACTCAATTTCTTCTACCACTCGGATCGCTGCCTTGGCTGCATCACGATCCACGGGTGTGCGAATCGGATAGATTGATGTAAGAAGCATCCGTAAAGAGTCTGCTCGATCACGCGTCGACTTTGCAGCACTCAAGGGTTTTAGAAGTTCATCGATCACCGTCACGATCCCACGAACTTCCGCCATCGCTTGCGGTCCAGGCGCCGCCGGTAGACGGCCGGACGCTCCGAAGGACTCAAAGTCGCTGGTCCGTTCCACGCTGCCCAGACAGTTCTTTTCATCGAGGAATCGTTCGATGTCCGGGTGGCGAATAAGTACACTCAGCGAGCTACTTGTGCGCTGTTGAATCCAGTCATGCATGGCCTTTAGCAGGAGTGCCAGCGATGTATCGGCAGCAGTGCGTGAAGGCGGCGTTGTGACGCGCATTCCCCAACTCGGTAGCAATGCTGATACCTCCGCGGCCACTTCCGGATCAGGCACCGCAATCGCAATCTCCTGACTCATTCGCGGCAGCGGAAGTCGTTCAATGGCGGTCATGATGGCCGCAGCCTGATCCGCTGGCGACTCCGCAAGAATGATCTGCGACTGCGGAATTTCAATCCGAGCACTCGCCCACTCTGCATGCTTTAAAAATCCCTCTGCGTCGAGCGGCGCAGGAAGTTCACTGCCCAGCGCGTGCACAGCCACATTGATTTCCAGGCCGGCTCGGTCAAGAACCCTGAGCAATTCTCGCTGCGATCGATCGGGGTCTGCCAAGAGAATGAAAACTCTCCGAGCCGGTCCGGTGTGGATGCTTCCGGTCGTGCAGGCCAGTCTGGCAGCAGACGGCGCGTCAATGGCGTGGGCAGCTTGAAGCTGTGCCTGATATCCCCGCTCTAATTCCTGCAACGCCTCCCAGCGAGAGAGGTCTGCCTCGGGCATGGCTGCCAGCAATTCCAGGGCAATTTCCTCAAACCCGATACCGGCGCCTGCCGCCTCGCGGTGCATGCTTGCGACTCGTACGGTGATTGCATTGATGGATGCATCACTTGGCTCCTGGCCGTGTGCCAACTCTGAAAAGAGCTTTGTGCGAAGGGCAAGCGGGGATACCGTGATCGCCTTTCGCCACGCCAGATGCACACCGGCAGTGTCCAAAATCGTTTCCGGTGGCACCACAAATCTTCGCGCTAGGCCACCGGGGCTCATCACGTCTGGAAGAAATAAAGTCGCGTTAGCAACTTTGGCGAGTTCAAGGAGATGCCCTTCGAGCGATCGCTTCGCCCGCGCCGCAGGGACAATCACCACCGTGTCGGAAAGATCACCTATTGCGTTCGTGATTGGGGTGGCGGCAAAGAGCAACTCCGCAAGCGACCGTATCAGAGAGTAGCCGTCGGTAAGTCGATGAATCCGGAATGACATGCCAGAACACGTACTCTCATAAACAGGGTGAAGAAACGGCTCTCGCAGCGATCAGTCCCTATGGAATTTTCGTCCCGGGACTCACTCCAGCATCCATCAACGCATGGGCTTGGAAGGATAGCCCGGTCAACGACACTTCCGCAACATACGGGTGAACCATGAGCGTTCCGCCGGCCGATCCGTGAGAAAGCCTCCTCTTCGTACGGGTGAAAATGTGGTCCCTTCTCGAGGAGTCGCCAGAGCACGGCCGACGACAGACGAGGAGGCGATGTCGATCTTCTCATCCAATCGTCGGCGGTCGTTATTGTCAGGCATCAGGCGATCCTTCATGACAGACTCGAGCGGGAACTTGCCCTGCCCGTCGACATCTCGTTCGTCGACCCGCAGCACGGCATGAACCGTTTTCAGCGACTGGCTGCGACCAACGCGGTTCCGGTGGAGGCTGGCCCATGAACAAGATCGTGGAGGAAAGCCGACAGCATCCGGCGGATCTCATTGAAGCCTGTCAGCGATGCGCCTGGCATCTGGAAGCCTCGGTGGCACGGATCGACTGGCCATTGACGTCACAGGCACTCGAGCAACGCCAGATGGATCTTGCCCTCTTCGAGCCTCTTGCAGCGATCAATGAACGGTTCGCAAAACTCCAGGATCTGCTCGGGACCTCCATGCGACACCTCTGCGAACTGAGCGGTGAACGCACCGACACGTTCCTGCGGGTTTTGTCGTTCTGCGAAAAAGCCAACATCATCGCGGCCACTGAAGATTGGCAGGCCTGCCGAAGCCTGCGCAACCGGGCAGCCCACGATTACGGAACAGATTTCGTGATCACGGCCCAGCATTTTAATGCCCTTCACGCACAGATTTCCATGCTGGAGGCAGTGACACTCGCCCTCACCGACTACGCAAAGCGATCGCTTGGTATCGAGCCAACTGACCCGCGGTTTGCCGAGGCCCTGCGAAAGGTAGGGCGTTAAGAGGAGATGCAACTCTTGACAGCGACGCGCAGCTGCGGATTGGCGAAAGCCCGCAGGTCGCCCCACAGTGCATAGAGGCGGGCAGCTCTTTCTTCTTTGGGCCCGACTTCGCGTCCGCAGTGTTTTTTCTTAGCAGCTTCTGGCGAGGCTGCCGGGGCCTCTCCGCAACCCCGCTGCAGACGAACACGGCCCCCAGTAACAAGATGGTGGTGATTCTTCGGATTGTTATTAGTCAGCTCCGTGCTGTGGCGACAATCAGAAGTCGTAGTCAAACCGCATGCCGTAGATGTTGGTGAGGCTGTTGCCGGCATGTGTGTCTTCGAGAAACGCCCGCACGTAGTTAAACCTCCAACGGGTGTAGGGGTTTAAATACTGGAAATTGTCGGCCTTGATGTTCCCTGGATCGACAAAGATCGGCGCGAAGGGGCTGGGAACACCGTTTTGGTAATTGCTGGGTGGGATCTTCACCGGCCCAAGCACATCGGAGGGCTGCTGCTTCCGCATTTCGGGCGTGTTGCGAAAGCGAACCTGCTTCTGAAAAGCGTCCCGGTAGCTGTAGGCGGCGCCCAGATGGAGGTAATATCGGCCATCACTCGCCTCGTCATAAAACGGCAGCCACGTGCCGCGCATCGTCAGAGCCTGACCGCTGTCAAACGAGTCGTTGCCTGTGTTGTCGCTGTTGGTGCGAAAGGTGCCGATGGCCCATGTGGCCATCTCATTCTCTGTATTGCCATAGGTCATAATCCCCATGTTGCGGGCCGGCGCGAATGTGTCAACGAGCGACCGTTCCATGAACGTGTTGTTGCGATTCTGCGTCACACGTTCCAGTGAGAAGGGCTCGAAGAAGTGGCCGACGCGGATATTTTGGAGCCAGGGCAATTGCTTCCACTCGATGTAGTTGTCGAGGTAGCTAGGATTATTTGCCAACGCGAAATCAACCCCAAACGAATATTCGAACACCTCAAACGCTGTGCCGCGTGCGCCGATTCGGAGGCGACGAAAGCCCGCTCCATCCCCGAGGTCTCCGACAGCCGCTTGACTGGTCGAATCTTGGCCAAAGTAAATCTGGTCGGCCTGCATCTGGCCAGTCAAATTGAATGACGGCTTCTTGGCATTCTCCTTGTTCTTTTGATTGGCGGCGTCAACCAGCTTGCCTAGACTCTTCTCCACGTTCGCTAGCCGATTGGCAACCGGCGATTTTGTCTCGGCTGCTTGCTTCGCGGGCTTGTCAGGCATCTCCGCTGTGGCCTCTAGGTCGCTTACCCAATTTTCCCACGGTGCCCTTCACTTACCGCTGCAGCCCCAGTCGCCGACGAGCTCGACGAGCATTTCCACTGCGGCAGACAATGCTTCAAGGCAACATCGCCCGAGTGGGGCGTGAGGTCTGTGCTCGGCCGTTGAGAGATTCGACTTCCCAAGTGAATAGTCCACTTCCACAACATCCGGGTGAACCATGAGCGTTCCGCAGGCTGTGTAGCGGACTTTGGATTGCCGTCAAGGTTCGTCCGGAACGCCGGCAAAACCCACTGCCACAAAGAGCAGTACACTCCCAACTATGAAAAACCCCACTCCACGCAGCCCAGCCGGTAAAAAACTCGATTCGTGGCGGGCCTTGATGGCCGCGGCTCGACGCTTTCGCAATGCGCGGGACTGGTCGCAGTTTCACACGCCCAAAAATCTTGCTGCGGCCATCGCCATCGAGGCAGCGGAACTCCAGGAACGGTTTCTCTGGAAGACCGACAAGGAGATCGACCGCGACCTCGAGGGCGGCCCCACGCGCGATGCCGTCATCGAGGAAGTCGCCGATGTCTTCCTCTTCGCCCTGCTGCTCGCCGACCGACTCGACATCGACGTTGGTAAGGCAATCACTGACAAGCTGGCCACAAATGCACTGAAATATCCCGTCGCTCTGGCCCGAGGCAACGCCCGTAAATACACGGAGCTCGGCGAGACATGATCATCTACGCCGAGACGAAGCAGAAGTTTCTCGAAGACGTCGACCAGAACCAGCTCGAACGGCGATTGAGTGACGGCTTTCAGCGACAGACGGGAGGCGTGCCCGCGGACCGAAACGTATGGGCCAACGAATACTCCCGGTTTTCCAGTGCGCTGCGGCGGGCAGATGTGGACGACGACATACAGGTGGCCATCGAATACCACATCAGTGCAGCTGGCCGATCGCGGATCGACGTGCTGCTCACCGGCAATGACGGCACGCACGACAACGGAGTGGTCCTCGAACTCAAGGCCTGGAGCGAGGCCGATGCATCGGATGTGGACGAAATGGTCTTTGGTCCATACGGCGGTGGGTCGCTCACGCAGCATCCGTGCGTGCAGGCCAAGAAATACAAAGGGCTGATCCTGCGGTTCAACGCCGACATAAGGGAAAAGGACGTTGGGATTCATTCGGCCGCGTATCTTTTCAATCTCGTGCGCCGCCGGCCCGAACCGCTGGAAGATGTCCGCTACCGCCACATCATCGACGACACGCATCTCTTTCTCGCCGACGATGCCGACGCGCTCTCGCGATACATCGAGAAGTATGTTCGGCACAAGTCACGCCGCGACGTGCTCTATCTTTTGGAGAAAGGCCGGCTGATCCCTGCCCCCAGCTTGATCGAGTGTGTCGGCAAGATGCTCGACGGCAACGAGGAGTTTGAACTGCTTGACACCCAGAACGAGGCCTTTCAGATCATCCGACATCGAATCGCCAGCGTCGCGACGGCGGCCAAGCGGCAAGTGTTTATCGTCCACGGCGGGCCGGGCACGGGCAAATCGGTGATCGCCGTTCGGCTCATGGCTGAGATCCTCAAATCCAAAAAGCTTGGATTTCTTGTCGCTCCAAACAAGGCCTTCCGCGATACGCTCGCCGAACAACTCTCGAAACGCCACAAAGATCACCGTGACGATGGGCGAGCTTTGTTTCAGTCGTCCTGGAGCTTTTATGAGTCGGACTTTATCAAGGATCGCACGCACGAGGTGCTGATCGTCGACGAGGCTCATCGTCTCAAGGATCAGGCCTATCAATACAAGGGCAAGAGCATGGTGGAAGACATGGTGCGGGCGGCCCGCATCAGCGTGTTCTTTCTCGATGAAACCCAGCGGGTGCAGTGGAATGATAACGGCAGCGAACAGCGAATTCGCGAGGCGGCGAAGAAGTTGAAGGCGGTCGTTCACGATCCCTTTACGCTGACCGCGCAGTTTCGCTGCGGCGGTTCGAATGGCTATCTCAACTGGCTTGACGACGTCTTACAGATTCGGCCCACTGCCAACTTTGACAATTGGGCTGACGACCACTACGAGTTTCGGGTGTTCGACGATGCCGAGGATCTCTACGCGGCTCTGCAGGCTTTGAACACCGACAACAAGGCGCGGCTGATCGCGGGGTATTCGTGGGAGTGGCCCACTCAAAGCCGACAGAGGCATGGCCATGTCAAGCACGTGGAGGCCGACGGGCTGTCGCTGCCTTGGAACTTCATGGGTGAAAACTGGGCTACCGCAAAGGACGGGATCAAACAGGTGGGCTGCGTCCACACCTGTCAGGGAGTGGAGTTTGATTGGCTGGGCGTTCTGATTGGGCCTGACCTCCGGTACGAACACGGAAAAGTGATCGGCGATCTCGCCAAGCGAGCCAAGACAGACACTTCGCTCAAGGGCTGGAAGAAGGATCTGAAGGCGGCCGACGGCGACGATGCGGCGACCGATCTGGTGCTTGAGAAGTTGCAGTCCATCCTCAAGAACACCTACAAGGTTCTGCTTTCGCGGGGCCGCAAGGGTTGCTTTGTGTGGTGCGCTGACGCCGGGCTTCGGGAATATATCCGCAGGCGGCTCCAACTGGCGTCGCAGGTAGTTGATGGGGGAACTGCTAAACCTACGGCCAATACAGCCGAAGTCCCACCGACCCACCTGCTCCAGATCGAATCGACGCCACCAGGAAAAAAGTTTTCCAAATGGCTGCCGCTTTATGACCTAAAGGCGGCCGCAAGCGAGTTTGGGCCATCTGTTTCGGCAGACTGTCTCGGGTGGACTCCGACGCCAGTGGGACTCAAGTCCGACAAAAACTTTTTTGTAGCGCAGGTCTTTGGTCGATCGATGGAGCCGCTGATTCCAGACGGCTCATACTGCGTGTTTCGCCGTGATGTGGCAGGCTCGCGAGCTGGAAAGATTTTGCTCGTGCAGCTCTGCACGATCTCAGACCCCGAGACCGGAGGTGCTTATACGGTCAAGGAATATCGCTCGATGAAGGTCGAAGACATTGAGGCCGGGGACCAAGCCTCCTGGACCCACACCACCATCCAATTGGTGCCACACAACAAAGCTTTCCAATCGATTTGGATCAACCCCGACCAGGTCGACGAACTGCGGGTCATCGCTGAACTGGTACACGTCATTCCACAGAAGACTGTCGGGGTGGTAGAACTGGGTTAGGAATGCAGCTGTAGAGACTTCACCGCTGGACGCGCACTAACTCCACGCCGAAGTCTTCGACCGTGAAGCTCACCTCGCCTTTTTCCAACGCGATGGGGCGCCATTGCTTGCCGGTGCGGTCAAATAATTCCACATCCTTTACGCCTTGTGGAAAAGTGATAACGACTTTCTGGTTTTCGTAGGGGTTGTGACACGCACACACAAGGACGGCTCGCTTTTCCGCGTCCGCCGCCTCACTCACCAGCACTTCGCCAGAACTGATCTGAAACCAGTGATCCGTAGGAATTGGGGTATGACCGTCGGTGATGGTGGGCCCATTGAGCACCAGATGATTCTTCACGTCCTTGGTGATGGGTGTCGAATACACGGCAGTCGGGATGCCCAGCTTGATGACTTCCGGGCCGACGGCGGCAAACCGCTCATTCGCCCGTGCTAAATCTTGCCCGAGGGCGTCGAGCTCGAAGGTCTTGAAGTCCATCTGCCCTCCAGCGTAGTGAAACATATAGCCTCGCAGGCCATAAAGGATTGAAGTGGCAATGCTGTAGCCAACGCGGTTGGGATTCCCTTTTCCAACCAGCCCAGGCGTGGCGTCTTCGTAGCGAAGGAAACCGATGTTGTTCGCCTTGGCGACACTCCAAGCCTGATTGAGATGCCTCCAGTGCCCGCCGCGTTTGAAACTGAAATCGTAATAGCCAAAAAGATCCATGCCCTTCACGCGACCGACCCCCGTCATCTTGTAATCACCAACATAGGCGGCGTGATGCGGATCCCACTGGTGTACGTTGTGCACGTCACGAGTGCGGCCATCGTAGGATTTGCCCATGGTGTCGCTCCAAAGGTGATACCCATACACCGCTTTGCTGTCCTTAATGGTCTCGCAGATCTCTTTCGCCTTGTCGGGGTTCTTGTAGATGTGATGTTCCCCTACCAGCATGTCGACCATCATTTGCACATTATGCTGGGCACATATTTCGAGTCGCTTCGCATCGTACTTGCACATGATGACGTTGAAGTTCGCTTTCTTGATCCCAACGATCAGCTTCTCAAACTCCACGGGATCTTCCGGTAGATTGTCGCCTCCGTAGCCTTTGTTAAATATGATTCCAAACCGGTCTGGCTTGATCCGTTCTGGAACCGGAGCATCGGCTCCCATCAGTGCGCTCGACAGGCTACATAAAAATAGAAGGAGAATTGTGCTGGCGTTGTTCATGAGGGTTTGTTTCTCTTTCGATTCTCTCGGAAGACTCCAGTCACAGCTTGGATGCGACCAGGCCGACCCCAGCCACAGTTCAATTATTGGTTGGAAGGCACTCTATCGTTTCTTATGAAAGCTCACGAATAGGCGTGCATTTAAAACCCGAGCAATGCAGGGCGACTATGACACACTCATCTCTTCAAAACACGTGAATCCCACCACAAGTGGCGTATAATCCTCGTAGCATTAAGAAAGACATGTCTCTCCCAAGAGGCATGTCGGGCGTGACGCCCAAACGTCACGTTTGCAACCGAGCTTCCGCAAGGCCAACGGTGCATTACTGACAAAAACTGTCGGTAAGATGTGTATGAGGGTCGTCCCTTCATAAAACAACCAATCTGCGGCGATCATAAAACGGGCAACTGTTTTCCGGCTGATTCTTTCTGCGACTTCACTCTGGAGTTTGCACCTGCCACGAGACAGTGGGTGCGTTCCGACGGCTACTCCGGGAATTGGTACGCCGGTGATGTGGTCGGTTTGGAAATGGAAAACTGGCTCTGCCCGGCCCTCCTTCTCTATTTCCAAACTCCGCCTCAAAAACTCTTTGTGCGATGCGAGAAGCTACCGGCAGGCATCAATCCGATCTGGAACCCTGCCGACGATGCCCGGCCCACAACCATTGTGTCTGCACCAAAAAACGAACGGCGAGATTTCTAGCCGTGTGAAGCAGGCTGTAATCCCGATGTTTCTTGAGTTCTCAAATCAGTTCCCCTGCCTGAAACCCTGTGTCTCTTATCACACCCAAGGAGATTTGACATGAGCGATATCAAGAGAGTGGATATACCAACCAACGGCTCCAAGCGAAGTGCGTGGATCGCCATCAGGGGATTCCTGATGGCGCAGTCGCCGCACCAGAAGTTTGGGCCAAAGTGGTGGAAGTACGACCCAGAGAATTTGCCGGAGGAATACAAGTCGCTTCCGATTTCTGAGCAAGACTGGTACTAATTCACGGGCTGGGTTACCTCGATTCCCGTGCGAGCGGGAATCGAGGCCGCAGCAAAAGACTCCTTCGTACGGCCAAGAACCTCCGACCGGTTTGTCAGACCAGATCGTACTGCCCGTGGCTCACTTTTCTCAGCTTTCCTTCGGCAACCAGTACGTCCCAGACTGCCTGCGGATACTGATCGGGCGGCGAGATGGCCACGATGCCTGAAGAGCGGCCACCACTCATTGGCCCAACGCCAAGACTCGACTCCACATCGAGACGAGTCAGTTTGAGCCGCTTCTTAAACGCCTTGAGGGCTCGCTTGAGAAGCTCAGGCTTCAAAACCTCGGGCGTTGAGTCATCGGCAGGTTGAGTTGCTTCGGTTTCCGACATGATGAACAGTATGGTAAAAGGATGAGCCACACCCGTCAACTCATGGGGCAGGCAACTCCCTCTTTTTCTCTGCCTTTCCCCGACTGTTAATCCTCAGCGATACCCACCAGCATTTCATGCCGTGATCGCTCCTTCCCCTGCCAACGAATCCACTCGTCAACAGGCAAACCGTCGAAGCGACGACGGCATGTCGTGTGCATTCCTTGATTTTCGTGACCGCAGCCACGGGTCTCGTATCCTTGCAGAGGTTTTGATGCAGATCGAGGCAGGCAGAGCCGCACAAACAATCTTCTCCACATCACACTCGTAGGCACATCGGCCCAGCAATCCAGCAGCGAGCCAGAGTCGCTCAATCTTCTGCTCGGCGATTGTTTTTTGCTAAGCATGCACCGTGGACCCAATGCCATCATTGACGCTGTCGGTTGCCAGTACATTCACGATTTCCTAAGCCATGCCTCGACCCCCAGCTTTCTGCTCTATGAAATTTGGAGCCAGCAGATTGACCAGTTCATGCACATCCAGACTTAGCTGGAGGAAGATGTTGAACGCTTGAGACTGTCTCTACAACAAACTGTCGATACCGCCGCGCTTGATGGTTTGGCACATACGGAACGTGTCAATGACTTTGAGACAGCTGCGGAACGAATGTAGTGTCGCGGGGTAGTTCAAGTGTGCGGACGGTTGGCCGATTTTCGGGTGGGTTGATCCAGACTTCCGCTGCGGGCGTAAGCGGCCTCGGAACGCCTTGGACGAACCGCTCCGGGTGGCGGGCATGAGCGGCGGCCAGCACGGAGGCCCGTGCCTCAAGGACTGCCGTGGCTTGGCCAGTATGCACGACGGCCGGTGTCAGCAGACCGATTCAAGAGTGGCAGTGCTCCTCGTTGTGCCAACGGAAGAACCCGCGGCAGAAGTCGAGTCCGTGGAAAGTGCCTGGCGAAGCGGTCTGGGAAGTCGGGCCGGTACTCGAGCGTCTTGAACTGGCTCTCGGAGAAGGGGTTGTCGTCGCTGACATGGGGTCTGCTGTGGGACTAGGGTTACGCCAAGTGTGGCTAGCAGTTGCGCGACGGCCTGAGATCGCATGGCTGCACCACGGTCGCTGTGGATCGTGAGTTGATCACGGCCGATGCCCTCCTTGATGAGCGTCTCGCGAATCACTTCTGCGGCAAGATGCTGAGATTCCCGGCTGGCCAGCATCCATCCCACGACGTAGCGGCTGTAGATGTCGAGGATCAGGTAGAGGTAGTAGTAGGTCCACTTCGCCGGTCCGAGCAACTTCGTGATGTCCCACGTCCAGACCTGATTGGGAGCCGTGGCCACCAGCTGTGGCTTGGCATACGTAGGATGCCGGAGCTGGTTGCGTCGCTCGCGGACTCACATGTTGGCCTCGAGGACACGGTACATCGTTCGGATGGAACAGAGATATGTGCCCTGATCCAGCAGTTTCGCATAGGTTTCGGCAGGTGCCTTGTCGGCGAACGCCTCACCGTGGAGGACGTCCAGAACGCGTTTCCGTTCGTCACCACTCAATGCCTGCGGGGGCGTCGGCCGTGGCTTGGGGGCCGCATCAGCCTTGGGCAGTCGGTGGCGGTACGCTGTCGCCCGCGGCACGCCGATGGCCTCGCACGCGACGTATGTCCCCACGGAGGGCGTGAGTTCCTCGACTGCTTTCATGGCTCGCTCACGTAGTCGTTGGGTGGCAGTTCGATCCCCAGGATCTGGTTGTGTTTCGGGGAGAGTTTTTTTGGACGTCCAGAATGACCTCCGTCCGACGAAGCCTCTTCATGAGCCTCGCGTTCTCACGAACGAGCCGCTGGTTCTCGGCAACCAGCGGCGCATCCGGGTCGGGCTTCCGCCCACGCCGCTTGGGGACGAGGCCGGCGAGTGCCGCGTCGTCGCGCTGCTTGCGCCACACGAACAAGTGCGACGAGTAGGGGCCTTCGCGACGGAGCAGGGCGCCGAGTTGTCCCAGCTGTGTGCACTGGTCTGCCTCTCGCAAGATGCGGGCCTTGTACTCGGCGTCAAACCGCCGCCGCACGGGCTTCTCCGGCACTGCCGGATCCGGTCGCTGCTGCCCGTTGCCGCTGCCTGCTCGTGG
>Ga0194055_10000882_pt1 | contig 24329 bp, 26 predicted proteins | sample SepL449m_MetaG_FD_155482 | JGI IMG/M metagenome (GOLD analysis project Ga0194055, IMG submission 155482) | Anoxic zone freshwater microbial communities from boreal shield lake in IISD Experimental Lakes Area, Ontario, Canada - Sep2016-L442-9m | ecosystem: Environmental > Aquatic > Freshwater >... | reverse complement strand
TCACAGTGGTCGAAACGTGTCGCCAGCAGAAACGCGACACGCTCAATTTCCTTACGGACTCCGTTCACGCTCACTTCAATCACAAGCAGGGACCTTCACTCACTGCTGATGGGGTGTGAACGGTTACGATTGGCAAGACGTCGCTGCTGCGGCAAGCGTATACAAGTCTCAGAAATCGCTATCTGGCCGAAGGGCGGCAACGAGTCTTCTATTTCAATTGCTTGACGTGGTCCAACTACTCCCACGCCTGCCACATGCTGACGCACAGGATCGATATCAAGCGTGAGCTTCGCCTGGAAATGGGGGCGAAGAACATTCAATATATGTTTGAACGCTGCAGTCACGGCGGGGCCAAGCCACTCTATCTGTTTTTTGATGAAGTCGATCGTCTCATTGATGTTGATGCGGCTCGCAACTGGCAATTCTTTCGTCTGCTGGCCTGGGCGAAGGATGCCGAAATGATCCGGTTTGTGGTAGCGGGCTATCGGTCGATTTCACGTCTTGTCTACGGCCAGAATGAACATCGTTCGGAATCGCGAGAAGGAGGGGGTGTTCAACGTACCTCGGATACTCCGCTCCTCCTTGCGTTGGAGCCCATTACGCTCAACCCATTGAGCCGGAAAGAAGCGGACGTGCTATTGATTGAACCACTCAAGAGCACCGAGGTTCAAATCAATAATGAGCAAGAAGTTCTGAATCGTGTCTGGAAAGCAACAACGGGTTACCCATTTCTCGTTCAGTTTTTTGGGCAACGGCTTTTCAAGGCCGCCGTTGAACGTGAGCCGCAGAGCATTGGGGTGGACGATGTCGTGGCGGTAGAAGAGAGCGCGGAATTGCGGGAATTCCTGGAGACGCACTTCATCGAGAACACGCTTCAAAATGGGATCCCGGTCGTTCAGGAGCGGGTCTGTGCCTTTCTATTCGCTCATTCAAACGCGTCCAGTTGGATCGAACAGGATTTCTGGGAAGCATGTCGCAGTCACCATGTTCCGCTCGGTACCGATCCCCTGGGGACAATTCATCGGGCTGTGAAGAGTCTTGCAGATGCTCAGGTGCTGCACTATTCGCATGGTCGCTACTCGTTTGCATTCCCGGTGATGCGTCCGATCCTGACGAGCTCGTACCCCGACGTGAATAAGGCGATCCTGGCCTTAACAGGGAACTGACCCGTGAACACGACTATGTCCGTTCCTTCATGCTTTCGAAGCATCTCGCAAGAACTCTTCACCGAGTTATTTGAAATGCTCTGTCAGGGGCGCCATCTGGCGCTGATCGCTCCTCGCCAGTCCGGAAAAGCCCTGGTTCTCTACGAATTGCGTGCGCGCGGACTTCAGCTTACGGGTGCAGACCGGCCCGATGTGTTTGTGCTGCGCTCGCTTGATTTTCAGGGTGATACGCGGACTGCGTTCGTCGAACAATTCATCGAACGGCTTGGAGTAAGCACCGCTGGTCTCTCTCGCTTTCCAGATCAACCCCTGGCGTCAGAGATTCTGGAACTGCTGCGTCATGGTGTCCTGCAGCGCCGAAATCCACTATGGCTTTTTGTCCAAAATATTACAGAGTTGGCGTGGCCGTTTGCTCGCGCTTTGTTGCTGGCGTTGCAATCGGCCTCGGAAGACACAGAATTTCGTGGAAAATTTGCAGTTGCGATCACGGGTGGGCATGACTTTGTGCCATTGACCTTCGACGCCAACTAACCCTATCGCCATGCAGAGAAGATTTTCTTTCAGGGATTTGACCGTGAGATGACCCGCCGATTCTTTCGTGCCAGGATTGCCGGAGTCTCGTTGCATAATGGGTTTGCTGAAATTCCTGCTGAACTGTCACTTGCGGTTGAGGAATCGGCGATCGACGACCTGTTTGAGCAGACGGGTGGTTATGCGAGATTTATTGAGGAAATCGTACTCACATCAGGGCGATTGGCACCTATTACGGAGAACGTCAGTCGGAGCAATTCGTGGACTCGCGAACGCGTCTGCGAACTGATCGAACGGTTCCTCAAAGAACATTTGCGATTCGATCAGTTCTGTCGTCTCTCATTGCGTGATGTCGAACGCGATCCGAGAGACTGGGCGCAGCTTGAGGCGCTCGTGAATAGTCCGGACGGAGGAGTTCGAATCTCCGACCTTCAACCCCATCCACTGGAGACCTCAGGGATTGCTCGTCGCAAGGATGGGACGACATTGATTTTTGCGTCACCGATGTGGGCAAGACATCTCAAGTCGGTGCTTCACCAGCAGCATCGAGCCGATATTTATGCCAGCCTGGGGGAATGGGAACGGGCCTGGAATCTGTATACGGGACTCCGTGCTGCAGATTGTGATCGACCGTTGGACGGAGACGAACGATATCGGTTGAATGCCGTCATTGATGCTTGGGAAGACTACCTGGTGGAAGTCACCATCCACGGAACGGCCGAAGTTGCCAGGCACTTTCTGTTGGGAGCACAACATCTGTATGGTTGCGAATCCGGGGTCTTGTTTGATCAGAATTCGCATCGCGTGATTCTGGAATTTGGAACGCACCTGCGGGACAATTTTCGGCTGTTTTCGGAAGACGCAACGATCCCGATCATGGATGAATCGATTGACTTCTTGCGGAATCCGGCACGGGACACAATTCAGTCCTCCCCTCGTAAAGAGGCTGGTGGGACAATGGATCCTCAGGCGATTGATCTGACCCTGCAGTTACGGCGTACAGGGGATCGCGACTTCGACAATTCTGCGTTGAAACGACTACGGCGATCATTACGGCGGTTTTGGCTTGCGTACCAGAATGCAGAACGGATGGAATACGCAGGGCTGCGTGAACGTCACTTGCAGGTCGTTGCAACCGTCAATAATTTGCTGTCGCATTTCCCCGGCGACATGGGGCGAGTGGTGCAAGGGACCGTGGATGCACTGCTCGAAATCGGAGGCTACTACCGAATCTTGATTTGTCTGGTGAGTCCGACGGGAGAACGTATTCAAGCGGTGGCGGGACGGTGTATCGATTCGCGATTCGATTTCAACTACCCCACAGACCTGCCACTCAATCGAACAGCGCCCAGTTGCGATCTGGATATTCAGCAATGGGTCGCGATCCTGGGAGATGCCGTTGCAGTCGACGATGCATCCTCAGCGAAACAGGTCTCTCCCAGAACAAACAGCGTTCATGTCGTTGCAATCGGGATGAAAGGAATTGCCGTTGTACCGATGAAAGTCATCAGGACGGCTGGCCAGTCGGAGGAAATCCTGGGAACGATTCATTTCGAACGTAAGGACAAACTTCGTCCAACCCTTGTCGAACTCCGTTCGTTCGAAATTCTTGCGGGCCAAATTGCGGTTGCCTTTGATCATGCCCGTCGACAAACCATGCTCGAGCAGGCCTTGAATGCGTTGAAAAACGAATTTCGGATAGTCTCGCCAGATAGAAGGATTGTCTTCGAAAACTCCGCAGCAGCGAACGCCGATGGACGACGGGGCGATCGGTGGGTCTTTCCGATTTCTCCACAGTCAGACTCGAAGGTTGAAGAACGATTCGACAGTGATGTGATTGATGACGCCAGGCGAAAAAAAGCGGGGGTTCATCGCTATGTGACAACATCGGCAGTTCCTCATCGCGGATTTGAACACTTTGCAGCACCAATCACGGACTGGCGAACAGAGCTTAAAGGTGTCTTTCAATCCGAAGGGATGCTCGGGTTCGTTCATCAGTCATTTGAACTGTCGGACTTCGTTCGTATTCACGAGGCATCGCAACAGTGGCTGAGTCTGACGAGCCCGCGGGAAACGGCGAAAAGAATCCTCGATTATTTCCGGGCAGAGCAGTTTCGATGGTGCCGGATCTACTTATTTGAAACCAATGACCGACTTGTCAGTTTTGAGGAATATGGGATCTCGAATCCCGAATCAAGCCAGAGATTTCGTGACGGTAAGTTTGTCATTGACCGATCAGAAAACGGGCAACAGGCATTTTTTCTGATGGATCACTTCCGAGATCTGGCTGTCTTGCAGTTTGATCCCAAAATCATTGGCACCCCAACACTGGACAGTGAATTTGGAAGAGGAATCCCCACGTATCGGACACTGGACAACTGGCGTCCTGAATTTCAGAAGACGGATGTTCGGTGGCTGGAAGCTCCGCTGATTGTTGGCAATACGAATGTCGGACTCATCGCACTGGAAATGCCGTCCACATTTTCGCCACAGTCGTACCAGATGTTGCGGTGGTGTGTGATGAGTGTGGCGGTTGCACTTCACAATGCGCTGGATGCCGAGCGAGAGATACTTAACCGTGTCGAATTGGCCGCGGTGAAAGAAGAAGCATGGAAAGATGCTTCGCAACTGGCGATTCACCAGTTGGCAAACAAGCTTTCCCCGGCAGAAGCTGATTGCGTCTACGCTCTCAATTGGCTCAGTATGCACCGTTTGGAAGTGATCAAAGGATTTTCCGACACAGCGGATGCATTGTTTAATGCACAGAAGCTGATTTCATTTGCAAGAAAAATCCTGATCGATTTCCGACGCTATGCTTCCGATGAGCCGTTCATTGACATTTGCGAATATCGGCTGAACGACTTGCTCAGTAGTGTGCAAAATCACCTCGCCAGCGTCTGTCCACAGTTGAATACAGATTGCCCGACGACCGTCCAAGACATACGAGTCTTGTGCAGCAGGGACGCAATCATGGAAGTGATTGAAATCCTTGCCTTGAACTCGATCACGCATTCACGTCGCGATCTTGGCGAGTTGCGATTCACGATCAGTGTCGATGAGCATCGCGTCTCGTCCGGAGCAACCGCGGCTGATGAACCCGAGGTCTGCCTGGTATTTCGCGACAATGGTTACGGGATCGACAGTCGAGATCGGCCGCGGATCTTTGATGCGTTCTTCACAACGAGCCAGGCAGGGAACGGTTTGGGGCTGGCAATTGCTCAGCGTTTCATGCTACGTCAAGGTGGTTCGATCATCGAGCAAGGAACTGATGGCAATGGAGCGTGCTTTTGCTTGTTCCTGCCAAGAGTTCGCGATACCCAACAAAGGAGCGATGATGAAAGACAAGAAAAAGGTATTGATAATTGACGACGAAAAGGGTTTGCTCGCTGCACTCGATCGTGCGTTCAGCGTCGCACGTCGTTTTGATTTCGCTGTCACAAAGGTGCATGACGTTAAAGAGGTCATCACACGTGGGTTGGAGGATGCTGACTATGACATTTGCGTTGTGGATCTCGGGTTCAACCGATCCGGCCGTGAATTCTTTGATGGCTTTCTGGCCTTGATCGCACTGAGTGAACTGAATCGCGCGGAACTTCGAATTGTCTATTCTGGACATCCCGACCTCAAATACGTTGTTCGGTCCATGCAGTGTGGTGCCGACGATTTTGTTTCCAAGGTCGAAGTGCGGCCCGACCAACTCGTCGAACGCGTCGAAGACATGCTGATCGAACGCCAAAACCAGCAAATTCAGACCGAATTGATTCGAAAACACATTTCCCAGTGTCATCGGGATTTTGAACGATCACATCCGGGACGTGTGCTTGCCATCATTGCGACTGGATCCGGGCCTACTGTGATTGCGGATGGCCGGTCCCGATTGGACGTCTTGTTGAAGTATGCCGAATTACGACTGCTTCACGAAGAATGGCCGAACGCTCCGCACCTGCACATCGTTCCTCCAGGTCCCACTAGTAAAGGAACTGCCGATGAATAGTTCGACTCCTGAAATAAGCGACGTTGTTCCCGAGCGGGCGATTGGTCCTGGTTCGGTTGGTTACGCATATCTGGAGTCCGAGAACCAACGAAGGGTTGGACTTTGCGTCCGTCGAGGCGCCCGGGGGAATGTTCGACTGGTTTTTGATGTACTCGTTAACGTTCAACGCCAGTCGAACCTCTTTGGGCGTATGACCCGAATGGAAGTGGCATTAGAGAACTTGCCCAGTCAAATTGATTTGCTTATTGGCCTTGAACACTGGTTACAAATGAGAGTTGATGCTGCTCATCAGTCCGTTGCCCAACGCCGTGAATTTCTGCCAAAAGGAGTGACCTCAACTTGGAAGGGAAGTCTCGTGTCCGTTTTAGATTTTGAAGCAAGACTTCGCTGGCCTGTGACTGCCAATTGGCCTTCGGGGCCACCCGAATTGGGGGTATCTACCAGGCGACTAGCTATCTGGCATGGATCTCAATCGGTGTGTGTGGTGAATCCTTCATGGTTAGTTTCTCCAAAGGAGGGGCGGACGTTGCCTATTCTGTCTAGCGATACGGAGTTCACTTATTTCTTTCCTGGTGTCCTGCATGCCCCTTGATAACTCGGGTCCAGATGGCCGAACGCGAAAGGAACCGCTCACACTGCCCGTAAAGAACTCGGGTGCTTGAGACTCACTATGAATAGACGATCCGATATCGAATTACAGACGCTGTATGCCGGAAGCGACAATGTTGTTGCACGCGAGGCGCTTGAAGTCATGATGTGTCGGAACGCATTGAAGCTACGAGACAAGGCACGTCGACTCTGCGGGTTTGATCAGAATGAGGCCGATGACTTGTTTGGTGAGATGTCTGTCCTCGTCTGGGAACGCCGCCTGAAATACAGCCCAGGCGACGCTCCATGGATAGCCTGGGCGATCAGAGTGATGTGTGGATGCGCTGCGGACCGTCGCAAGAGGAGGCGAGGAAAATTTGCTTCGTCGGTTCAGTCGCTAGGCGATGCCATTGTAATGATCGCTTCGTCGGAGACTTCTCCAGAGATCCTTGCATTTCGCGAGAGTTTTGACGCCGCGGTTTCTGAATGTCTTGCCGAACTCAAGGATCCTCTGCGGTCTGTTTTTGTCAAGCACTTCTACGAGGAACAAACGTTTGAAAAAGTTTCTGAATCACTTCAACTCGGATCAGGGCCGACACCCGCGAAATACCGCTATGACCAGGCTGTCGAAAGATTGGCGAAATGTCTTAACAATAAAGGTTATGGGTTGGACGACGCCTCAACAATGAAGTGACCATCGAGAATCACAAAAGAATCAGGGAGATTCGAATGAACACCAAAAAAATTACCGAACCCGATGCCAGCGATGCTCGTCCAGATCCGCTTGCCACGAACATGAATTCGAATAATCAGGAGGCACCAACCGCAAATACTGAAATCGATTCCGTACGCGAACCACATCGCCTGGATCTTGAACTTGTTTTAGCGAATTTCGCCGATGAATTCGCAGCAGCGCCAGTACGCGCGGCGGATCGATTGCATAACCTCTTGATTGATCCGGTAACATCCCATGCACGGTACAGCTTACTCGTCGACCTGTCTGAAAAGGCTTCAACGGAACCTGCAGGCTTCCTGAGCCATATAGGCGAGTACGTTCGCGAACTGGTATGGATTGCCAACAATCAATTGGAAGAGGCGATTCAATCAGGAAAGGCCTCGACCGTATTTCTGAGCCAGATTGCCTCGCGACACACGCTGTTGCCTCGTGCGAGTCGGGCGGCGGTTGAAGGGATGGAGGCAATTTCTGACCTCATCATCGTGCATCAAACTCAGGCCTGGAATTGGTTGCGCGACGAAGTACTGAATGGAAACCTGCAGGAACATTTTGGTGACCAGATCCTGGGAAAGTACGTTGCCATCTGGAAAAAAGAGCAACCGTATGCAGAGATCGTGATCGGCGATTCGCTGGATGAGGTGAGAGCTGTTGCCAGTGAACGCTGGATGGTGCCGAATGCATTACTCGCCACAACATTTGTCGATGAGAACTGATTTTCGCTGAGGCTGTTTTCATGGCAGATGACGATCCCTTCCCACTTCGCTATGAATTGAACCGTAAGCGTTACTGGTTCACGAGGCCACCCGTCGTTTCGGATTCCCAACGTTCGCCGTTGCGTATTCCCGAAATGGTAACGATTCCTCGCGATGTGCGCATTCTGAGTCAGTTATGTGTTTATCCTGATATCAAATCTGCTCGGGTGAACCCCGCAGTGAAAGTTTCGGAAACAGGTGACGATCTTGTCGAGGAATGCATCATTGACTCTGGAAGCCCAATGTCCATCATTCCAAGAAACGTTTGGTCCTGGTGGCCGGAAGGGGCGATTGAATGGCTTGAGCCATTTGATGATGACGCCACGAAGGCGCTTACCGTTAAGGGGATCGCCGACGAAAAGCTGCATGCTCGCCTGGGATGTATTGCGGTTTGGCTGCGTTACGGTGACCAAAGCCAACGGTTCTCGGTTATTGACTCCACTCCCTTTGAATTGCATGCAAAGTTTCTGATTGCCGAATCGAAATTCCGCCGCGTCGTGTTCGGAATGGCAGGGAATGCGATCGATCGATGGAAGACGCTGGAAGTCAATAGCGAAGCCAGAGAAGCACAGTTCCTGTGATAATTGCATCACGACTTTCGTCTGCTCCATAGAATTCAGAAAAAATCGGCCACCTTTCTTCCTTTCTCTTCATAGAGAACACGGCCGATCGAGCAGCGACCTCTGTGAACCGGTTTCGACGGATGGCCTGCACGACGCAGTGACCTTGGGTGCCCGGCAATCCCTCCGGGCCAGGCTTTGCCCCATTGGCTTTTCTTTCAAGGAGTCGATCATGGGTCCGACGTCGAACGCAATCAGCGTCTTTCTCGGATGCGGGGTATTGGAATGCCACGTCGAACACGAATCGCCCGATCTCGTCTCGCGTGAAATACATGCAGGCCAGATCACGATGAAGGTGGGTGGTCGGGCTGCAAGTGCAGCGATGGCCTATCATCAGGCGGGAGGCGGGCCACTCATTACGGGTTTGATCACGGGCCTAGATCCGGCAGGGAAACTCGTTGCCGATATGGCCGTCGATGAGATTCCCGGATTGCGCCGCATCGCTACCGCAAGCGGCACCAGCTATTCGACGATTGGAGCTGAAAATGCATCGGTCGTTCAGCCGAAGATTGATGAACTGGCAACTCTGGCGTTTGTAAAGCCATGGATCATCGGAAACGCCCGAATTGTCGTGGCACCGCAGATGTCCGAGTTGTCGCCGGTAATGAAAAGGCTGGTAAAGGCTCCTCCAACACAGACAATTCTGATGCTGTCGCGTAGTCAATGCGAAGAGCGCAAGGCAACACTTGGATTCATCAAGAATTGTGCAATGGTGCACCTCGATGCCATCAATCTGGCGCTGCTGACCGAAAAGAACGATGTTGTCTCTGGAATGAATGTCCTGCGCGAACAGGGCGTGCATGATATCATCGTTCTAGACGACAAACGCGGGATCACTGCATTTCTCGATGGCAAATGGCATCACCAACCGGCCTTTCGTGTTGACTCCGCAACGCGTCCGGGTCTCGCTGATGAAAGTTCGATGGGATGTTTTCTTGCTGCGAGAGATCAGGGGCAGACGAATGAAGAGTCGCTGCGCCTTGCAGCAGCAGCCAGCGGCATGGCCATTGCCAATATTAAACTCAGAAATCGTGGCTTGAACGAACTCGTCGCATTTGCCACTGTCACCCCGACATTTCCCTATGCGCCTGCTCCCCATGAAACTTTGGTAGACGTCATCAAATGAGTGATCACGTTTAACCGGGTCGAAATCTCGCATCCTGTCCGACCACCCGTTCGTCTGTCGTTCTGATCGCTTTTCTGTTTTTGAAGGCGCACGTCTCGTCAGAGTCCAGTGATCTCATTCAGACCAGAAATGATGTGGACACGTCGTACGTTATGATTTCAACTCCAGCCCCGTCAGTGTTCCAGTGCTTGAGCCGAAGGTATCCGATTCAATTCCCAGCCGCTGCAGCATGGAAACGTACAGATTACTCATTGGCGGGTTCCTGGCAGGATCGAATGCCAGGTGCTGGCCATGGCGGAATCCACCTCCGGCCAGCAGGACGGGCAGATTTCGACACGAGTGACTGCTGGCATTCCCCAGATTACTGCTGAAAAACACCGTCGTTCGATCGAGTAGCGTTTCTTCGTCTTCTTTGGTTTGCTTCAACTTCGTCAGCAATTCATGCAGCACTTTGAGCTTTTCCTGTTCCACGATCTGTAACTGTTTCAGCTTGCCGGGGTCCTGCCCGTGATGTGACAAATTGTGATGCCCGTCATTCACACCAGCGATCGGGGGAACAAGACTCGTTCCCAGCAACATGATCGTGATCAACCGCGTGGAATCGGTTTGCAGAGCCAGATGTGTCAGATCGAACAGCAATTTGGTTCGTCCCACCAGATCGGCGGGGTTGGCAATGTCCTGCGGTTGTTTGGCATCCACCTTGGGCTTCGGCTTGCGCGACCATTCTTCCGAGCGGGCCAGGCGCTGCTCCAGCTCCCGTACACTCGTAAAGTACTCGTCCAGTTTTTCGCGGTCGCCGATGCCGAGTGACGCGTTCATCCGCTGTGCCTGAGCACCGACCTGGTCAAGAATGCTTTGACCATCTTTCAGACGCCTGATCTGAGCCTGGACTTCATCTGGGCGGCCATCCAGGAACAGGCGTGCGAAGACTCGTGCAGGCGACGTTTCAGACGGAACGAGTGCTCCGCTGCGCGTCCACGAAAGACTGAACCCTTCCGCCGAAAGAACCAAGCTTGGGAAGCGTGTTTCGGTCCCTAGCTTTTCTGCCGCGAACTGATCCAGAGAAATCGCATTGCGAAATCCGGCTCGTCGTTCGGGATGAGGTGCTGCGGTCAGAAAGCTGAAAATGGAATCATGCCCCGATTCGACTTCCGGGTGCGACAGTCCTGAGATCACTGTCAGGTCGTCGCGAAGATCCTGAAACGCTTCAAGATAAGGAGTCTGCTCGTAATCCCGCCCGGCAGTCTTGGGAAAGAAATGAGGAGTATGCAACCCCAGCGGAGTGCAGACGCAGACCATTCGCCGCGCGACATTCTTTTCTCGCGTGGCATCACCCCACACAGACTTTTCGAGAAGTGGCAGCGACAGGGCGATACCGGAAGCACGCAAGAACTGGCGACGGCTGAAATTCATCGATGATGTCCCAGTCTGAAGTTGGTCGAAATTGGCTTCACAGACGCTAACTCACATCCATAGCAAGTGCAAGGAATTCTCGAAGTTCATGAACGTTCATGCGAAGGGTTTTCGAAAGGCATCGTGAGGCAAAGAACGAAAGAAGCCCGCCGGATGGCGGGCTTCTTCAGAACTGTTCAGCGTCAGGGTTCATCGATTAGTACCCGGCACGTCGGATGTGTCCGCTGTCTGCTGAGTTCTGGAATCTTCCGGGAGTTGGTGGAATCGCAGCGTCTTTCCCCTTTTCGTCGCCTGGGACACCTGGCAGCAGTGTTGGTTCACCAGTGCTGGGAGTAACGGGTGCACTGGAAGGAGCCATCGTGGGGCAATTGTTCGTTGGACAGCCGTAGTTGTAACCGTGCATGCCGTGGTAGCAGTTGCCATAACCATTGTTACAGCAGTAACCGTATTGGCATCCCCCTTGACCATTGTGGAAGGCCGAGGCATGAACCGCCGGGGCGGTGATGTGCCACTGAGCAGGAATCGGACGCTGTGGCAGTGTGTTGGCCGAGGGTTGCCAGAATGGTACGTGCTGGTAGCTGTAGCCTAACTGCGTCGTATCGGTCGCCTGGTAGACCATCGGGGCAGGTGCATAGCTGGCACCTGGTGTCCCGTACCACTGGTTCGGGAACATGGTGTCGTACTGCACCCCGCGTCGATGCAGCGGATACTTGGCCGGAGGCGAATACCCGTGATCGGGCGAATTCTTGCAATACCGCTCGTTGAAGAACCCATTGCAGAACTGGCCATTGTAGCAGCCGTTGTTGCATCCGTTATAGCAACCGTTCTGGCAGTTCCCGTTCTGGCAATTGCCTGTCTGGCAGTTCCCGGCCTGTCCACCGTGGTGACCGTGGAAAGATGCCCCCTGAACGGCCGTTCGTGCCTTACCGTCCGAGATCCGGACGATCCCGACCGAACCATCGTCCTGGCCATATCCGGTAGCCGAGCAGGACAGGGCAGCCATGAAGGCCGCAGCTATCCAGTTTGATTTCCTGAGCGTCATTCGCCTGTTCCTTCAGACCGCAAGACGACCGCTTGCAGAGAATTGTCAGATCACGAGGTCAAAGTATTGTGCGAGGCATCCGCCGCCTCTTTTGCATGGACGACGGCAGACCTTTTGGTCTGCCGCAGAATCAATTGTCACTAATAGGCCGGGCGCGAGATTGGTGTCAGCCGGCTGGATGGTGAACCCCATCCGTAGTTGTAAGCATGACCAACGGTCGGTGCGAGTGGCACTGACATCGGAATGCCATAGCCCTGAGCTCCCCAGGCCTGTCCGTCTCGCTGATCGAAGTAGTGAGGGTCCTGTGGATAGACTCGTGAATACTTCCCGGCAAATGGAACACCTGCTCCGCCAGCACCCGTCGGGATGAAGTATCCAAACTTGCAACGGAAGTATTCGGCCATGGCTCGACCGTTCTGATTGCAACAGCCATTGCAGCCGTTACATCCACCGTACTGACAGCCACCGAATTGGCATCCGCCGTGTCGACAGGCACCGAACTGACATCCACCGTGTGGACAACCGGTCTGGGTCTGGCAGCCACCATTCTGGCAATCAAAATTCGATTGCCCTCCGCCGTGGAAACCACCATGACCTTGATGAGCAAACCGAGCCTGGATGATTTCTCGAGGGCTCTGCACTTCAACAGTCTTTGGTTTGGTAATTCGCACCACGCCAGGAGTTTCCTCCTGAGCGTTGGCGCTGAATGTGGCAATCAGACCCAACCCCGCCACCAGGGATGCTCGAACGAGCTTTTGCAACAGCGACTTCATGTCATCAGTTCCTTCCATTCGAGCCGACAGGACGGCGGTACACAAATCAATCGCGAGTCTGGCCAGGAAGGTCACATCCGTGTCTGTACCTGGCTTCGCTTTTTTCAAACAAGATTCCAACGTCGACAATCAACAACCTTTGCAGGCTGGTTCATTACCACCAGTAAATTCCCGCAGGACGCGTATGAATCGCCGGGCCATTCCCGCGGATATACCAATGCCACATGCACTTATCGTGATGATGAATGCGACACGTGCGAACCAGCCAGCAATTCCTCCAGCCCCCTTCGCAATCGTCGTTGACCACATGAGCACTACTATTCACCGGCACCATCGTGGAGCGTGTGATCGTGGCTGGCGCAGGAGTCATCGGTTGAACAGCCTGCGTCTGAGTCGGCGCCTGTTGTTGGGGTGCGACCTGCTCACTGGCGGACACCGTTCCGCCAACGAGCACGATCATCAATCCAGCGAACCAGACTGTTTGGTGTGGGGTGATCTTTCGCACCATGAGAACTCCGTTTCAGCCTCGAATTGACTCACGTCCTGTGACACCAACCCTCGTTCCTGAGGAATCAGCGCGAGTGAACCGGTGGCAACCACATGCTCTTGGTGATCAGCGGTACATGGGATCGGTACTTGACTTCAACCTGGGTCCCCTGCAGTTCCCATCGTTCGTGCGAACGAATACCGAATGGTGTCCAGACCCAGCCACCCTTGACTCGGTGGTAGTAAGGACCGCTCATCGAGCGATACGTGTGTGGATACATCATTTCATGGGGAGCAAATGCGGGGTTGGTGATCATCGTCGAACCGGTCCAGATCGGAATGTTCGGACGGGGGCTCGGATAAAGCGGTGCCCCCAACCGGACATAGCCCGGCTGCTGATTCGGATATTGCGGTGGGGCCGCATACGCATCAGGATTGATCGGCATCGGGCCGGGTTGCTGCGTGACCTCTGTCGCCTGGCGATAGATCGCCGACTGAGGAACAACCGGTGTCCGAGCAGAAATCGGCTGAGCGGCCGGCTCGTCGTACGTCAGCGGTGCAGGAACCGTCAACGGAGGTGTTTGCAATTCGGCTGCGAATGGATCTGCCAGTTCGTCTGCCCTTGTCGAAGGCAGCATCACAGCAGATAAGACCACGGTGATCGTGGCTCGGATAAACGTGTTGCGAGTCATCTCGTCCCTCCCTGGATCGATTGGTAGCCGCTGGCGGGCAAGAATCCGTGTCTGCCACAAACCGCGCGGCTCGCCAAGCAGTTACAGTTTCGGTTGGTTCGGGCCGCTTGAATGAATCATTCCGTGTGTACCGGAACCAACTAGGTCGATTTTGGCAAACGGTTGAGCGGAAAGACGTTACGCACCATTGAAAAATCGATACAGACGTTGTAAACGATACTTTCGGCAATCTCGTCCCCTCCAGAAATCACACCGCAAATTACCTGGTTGATCATGTGATGGGACGTAAGAGTTGACACCGGTAGACGTTCGTTTTGCCAGTCCGCGTTCGGGCGGGGCTGTACTGAAGTTTTGCGAAGAAAGCTCGGAGTTTCGGGAAGACGCTCCAACCCCGGCCACCCGCCGAGTCCCCCATAACTACCCCTGACGACTCACCAGATTGGTAACGTGGATAAAGACCACCGAATGAAGTGACCACCAAATGACGATAGCAATCATGAGCCCGCGAACATCAGTTCCATTGTGTCCGTGACTTTCGCCCGAATGAAAAAGTCACCATGGCAACTGGAATGTCGAATCAAGGAGTGAGACGTTGGCGAAACGTAGTACGGACGCGTCCGCAGCCAGTGACGGTGAGGCGGAAGACAGAATCCAATATGTGCCGCTTAGCCAGGAGACGCGACGGCGCTATCTGAACTACGCGATGTCTGTCATCATGTCCCGCGCGTTACCAGACGTACGCGACGGACTGAAGCCGGTACAGCGCCGAATCCTGTACGTGATGTACGAAGGACTGCGCCTGACGGCCGACAGCAAACCGTACAAATGTGCAAAAATTGCCGGTGATACAACGGGGGACTACCACCCGCATGGTCCGCAGGCCGTTTATGACACGCTCGTCCGGATGGCCCAGGACTTCACTCTGCGCTACCCGCTGATTGACGGACAGGGAAACTTTGGATCGATCATGGGGCTGCCTGCGGCTGCCGATCGATATACCGAAGCGCGACTGACGGCGATCGCTGAACAGTTGATGAACGAATTGCGGTTTCAGACCGTCGATATGCGACCGAACTACGACGGCCGCAAAGAAGAACCAGTCGTCCTTCCCGCACGATTTCCGAACCTGCTGGTCAATGGAACGACAGGGATCGCCGTCGGGATGGCGACCAACATACCGCCCCATAACTTCGGAGAAGTCATCACGGCCTGCGTTCACATGATCCAGAATCCTGGGTCCGAAACCAAGGACCTGATGCGGTTCGTCAAGGGACCGGATTTTCCACTGGGTGGACGAATCGTCACGGACCGTAAAGAACTGCGAACGATTTACGAAGAAGGTCGAGGCAGTATCAAAGTCCGCGGAGAATGGCGACTCGATAAAGAAAAGCGGGAAGTCGTCGACAATCGCGTGGTGATCTACTCGATGCCATACGGCGTTGAATCGGGGCCGCTCGCTTCGGAAATCGGTACCATCGTCAACAGCAAGAAACTTCCGCAACTGCTGGACTCGAACGACGAAACCGACAACAAGCACGGACTGCGGATCGTGCTGGATCTGAAACCAGGTTCTGACCCGGAACCTGTAATGACGTACCTGTACAAGCATACGTCGCTGGAACAGAACTTCGCCTACAACGCGACGTCGCTGGTTCCCGATGACCAGGGGGCACTGATCCCCGCGCGGCTGGGACTGGCAGAAATGCTGCAGCATTTCCTGACGTTCCGCTTGAAAACCGTTCGTAAACGGTTCGAATTCCAGTTGCGACAGCTCGAACACCGGATTCATATCCTGGAAGGCTTCGCGCTGCTGTTCAATGACCTGGATCGAGCACTCAAGATCATTCGTAACAGCAGTGGCAAGCGCGATGCCGCCGACAAGCTGATGAAGGTCTTTCCGCTCGACGAAGAACAGACGATGGTGATTCTCGAGTTGCAGCTTTACCGCATCTCACAACTCGAAATCAACACGATCCTTGAAGAACTGGGCCAGAAGCAGACCGAAGCGGAAAAGATCCGAAAGCTGCTCGCGTCAGAAAAGAAGCTCTGGAATGTCGTTCAGGTGGAACTGGAAGAACTGGCCACTCAGTTCCCGGATAAACGTCGAACGACGATCGGCAGCAGTGAAGAGATTGTCGAATTTGATGCTGCCGCATACATCGTCAAGGAAAACACCAATGTCGTTCTGACGCGCGATGGCTGGGTCAAACGCGTGGGGCGACTGCAAAGCGTAGAAACCACTCGAGTCCGCGAAGGTGATGCTGTCCAGGATGTCATTCCCGGTAGTACCGCTGACAGTGTCATCTTCTTCGCCAGCGATGGAGTCGCCTACACGTTGGGAATTTCGGAGATCCCAGTCTCGTCAGGTTACGGCGAGCCGATTTCGAAGCACGTCAAGATCGGCGATGGGGTCGGCCTGGTTGCCGCCCTGACAACAGACGTTCGGTTCACCCCGGTCGACGAAGAGTCGGGCAGTGAATTGCCGCCATCACCTTATTTCCTGGCATTGACGTTACAGGGGCAGATCATGCGGTTGCCGCTCGCTCCGTTCCGCCTGCCGTCGACCAAGTCCGGACGAAAGTATTGTCGCCTGGCCGAAGGTGACCGGGTCATCTGGGTTGAACTGGTGCGCGATGCGACATCGTTGTTTGTGGCGACGCAGCAGGCACGGGTGACTCATTTCGCCATCGACGAAGTTCCGGTCCTGTCGGGAGCCGGGAAGGGTGTCCGCGGGATCAAGTTGAGTGACGCCAAAGACGGTGTTCTGGGGGCCGCCCAGATGGCTCGCCCCAGCGACTGTCTGCGTGTGAAAACAAGCCACGACAAAGTGCTGGTCTTCGGTCAGATGAAGTACGAAGTCTCGGCCCGCGGAGGGAAGGGGATTCGTGCCGCTCAGCGCAGTACCTTCACCGAGATTCTTCGTCCAGACATCGTCCTCGTCGATTGGGCCGCCATCGAACAGGGTGAGAAGTAAGTCGATCGCATTACGAAAGTTCAGCTCATGTCCACTGGTTCTGCTCGTTATACCGCTCAAGACATTGAAGTGATTGAAGGACTGGAAGCGGTCCGTCGTCGGCCATCGATGTACATCGGCGGTGTCGACTCACGCGGGCTGCATCACCTGCTTTGGGAAATCGTTGACAACAGTGTTGATGAACATCTCGCCGGCCACTGCAACGAAATTGAAGTGACACTGCATAAAGATGGTGCGTCCTGTTCTGTCCAGGATAATGGCCGCGGGATCCCCGTTGATACACATCAGAAGACGAAAAAGTCGGCCCTCGAAACGATCCTGACAACACTCCATTCGGGGGGCAAATTCAACAGCCAGGCCTATGCTCGCAGCGGGGGCTTGCACGGTGTCGGTTCGTCTGTCGTAAATGCCCTGTCGAGTGAGATGGAAGCGACGGTCTATCGCGACGGGTTTGAGTACACGCAGCGGTACAAGCGCGGCAAGCCAACCACCCCCGTCAAACAGGTCCGCCCCTTTCGTGGACGGGGTACGATCATTTTCTTCCGCCCGGACGAAGAGATTTTCTCCAAAACGACATTTCATCCAGACACAATCAAGCAGCACCTGGAAGACATTTCCTATATTCATGCTGGTTTGAAGATCGTTTTCCATGATGAAGCCCGCAAGGAGAAAATCGAATACTTTCATCCCGACGGGATCGTTTCGTACCTCGACAAAATCCTGGCGGAAGGCCAGAAGAAGCCGACCCACGAGCAGACGTTTTCCATTTCGCGCGACGACGAAAAATGCAAAGTGGAAGTGGTCCTGCGCTGGACGGAAGCGACCGACGAACAGATCCGCAGTTACGTCAACGGGATTCGTACCCACGCCGGTGGGACTCATGAATCGGGCTTACGATCGGCCATTGGTAAAGCCGTTCGCAATTACCTGGAAGTCCATGACATCAAGTTGAAAGGTGTCACCATTGAAAACGGTGACATTCGCGAAGGGGTCCAGGGAATCCTGTCAGTCTTCCTTTCGGAGCCAATGTTTCAAGGGCAGACGAAGGAAAAACTGAATAACCCGGAAATGCTGGCGGCTGTCGAAAGTGTGGCTCGGCCCGCGATCGAAACGTGGCTCAGCAGCAATCCGTCGGTGGCCGAAGCTATCGTAGGACGCATCGTCCTGGCCGCACGAGCACGCCAGGCGAGTCGTGAAGCGGCGAGTGAAGTGCGCCGCAAGACCCCGACCACGCGGCGAACCAGTTTACCCGGTAAGTTGCTGGATTGTCGTTCCACAGATCCTGGTGAATCCGAACTGTTTATCGTAGAAGGTCAGTCGGCAGGTGGCACCGCGGGGATGGGCCGCGACAGCCGATATCAGGCGGTCCTGCCGCTGCGTGGTAAAGTGCTGAATACAGAATCACTCACGACGTCCAAAGTCATCGAGAACCAGGAAATCAAGGATCTGATCGAGACCCTGGGGACAGGAATCGGCAACGGATTTGACCTAAGGCGGCTTCGCTATGATCGCGTGATTCTGATGATGGATGCTGACAGCGACGGTTACCACATCAGCACTCTGCTGCTGACGTTTTTCTTCCGGCACATGCGTGACATCATCACAAACCAGAAGCTGTATCTGGCACAGCCACCCTTGTACCGTATCCAGATCGGTGCGAAAACGGTTTATGCTCAGGACGACGCTCATAAGGAAGAGGTCCTGGCCTCACTGCCCCCCAATCGCAAGCCCGAGATTTTCCGGTTTAAGGGTCTGGGCGAAATGAACGCTCAGCAGTTGAAAGAGACGACTCTCGATCCCCGGACACGTACGTTGCTGTCCGTGAGCATCGATAGCCTGGTAGAAGCCGACCAGACGTTTTCGCAATTGCTGGGAAAAGACGCGAGCGAGCGTTATCGGATTATCATGGACGAAGCCAACCTGGTGGATGACCTTGATCTGTAATCAATGCGACGTCCAGAGTTCAACGCGTATTGACGACTCGCCTTCACGACGCCGTGGCCTTCACGGTGTCGCTCGCAAAGTCCCAAGTAAGCCGCAAACGACCAGAAACATCCGAGAAACATTGCGACCACAGACCAGTATTGCGGGGTAACGTATACCGTCCACGAACCAACCGAGAAGTACGAGTCGTGAACATAATTGGCGTTGATATCGCTCGAAGGCACATCAATGGGCCCGTATGGGCCCATTCGAGCTGATGCTCGCATGATGGAGCAGCACACGCAACCAATCACAATTGCCGGAGCAAGTCCAATCAACGTCACGAGCCAGATAAACGCCTTGGCCATAGTTCTTGTCGTCTTCTGAAGACAATTGTTGCCATTCAACATCACCGTATGCCACGGTTCACCCGGCGCGGCGAACGACGATGATCTGATTACCAACACCGCACGCAGCTCCGTGTGCAACTGATTGGTCAGGCATTTTGTAGGATACTCTCATTCTATTACCGGTTGTGCAATCCCGCTTGTTCGGTGTCGGCGCCCCAGACACTCCGAAAAGTTTCTGGACATGTGTGAATCAAAAGGTTTACGCTTGAGCAATTGGCGCCAGGCATCAGAACGAGGAACTTCGCCCCATGCAGCAGGCGATGGAGTACGGCCATCGGTAGGTTGGCGACTGGCAATCTCGGAAGGACCAACAATATCCTCAATATTGAGCGAGAACCATGACATGCCACAATCGTTCTCCGCAGTGACAGTGCATCTCATTTTTTCGACCAAGCATCGATAGCCCTTCTTTACGGACGTTCATCTACGCTAGCAACTTCATGCCAATCTGGGTGCCGTTTCCAATCGATTGGACTGCCCCATTATTCGAGTCGGTGGGGTGGAAGATCATGTCCACCTCTTGGGTTGTCTGGGCAGAACGATCACAGTCGCCGATTGGGTGAAGGAATTGAAACGAGCCTCACATGTATGGCGTAAAGGGCGTGATCCGGCATTCAACACATTCGCCTGGCAGGCCGGTTATGGTGCGTTTGCCGTGAGCCAATCGAACCTTCATGCCGTCGTCAAATACATTAACAATCAGGTCGAGCATCACCGGCAATTGACATTTCAAGACGAATTCCGCGAGTTTCTCAGACGACACGAATTGACGTGGGATGAAAAGTATTTGTGGGATTGAAGGCCGAGAGCGGATCGGGGAGTGGCAACACGATCCATTTTGTCACGGCACGGCTTCCAGGATCGGCGAGTTACATGCAGCCCAATTTCCCGCTTTTCGCGTCGCTGCATTTGCCCCAACGGGGCACCGTCATTTAGCCCAGGGTTGCCGCGTACTCGCGGCTACCCTGGGGCTCGGCCCCCAACATCACCCCGTATTCAACCCCAACGGGGTTGCGACAGTACAGGACGTTCAGGCGGAACCCCGTTGGGGTTCACGAGGCGCGTTGCGTTCCCAGGGTAGCCGCGGGTGCGCGGCTACCCTGGGCTTCAGGACGAAACCCCGTTGGGGTTGAATGCGAAGTGGCTGGGCACCGAAAGTTAAGAATGCTTGCTAAACTCCTTGTGCCTTCGTCACCCTGTGGCGGTCGCTAAATCACACACCTGTCAACGTTGCCCTATCGCGTCTCTGGCATCCCTCCGGTTGGCACTGGCGGCTCCCCGCCGTAGTTGTCTCAAGGAACCAAGCACCGCGCAGCGGCTATGTCTTCGCTGCTTGGGCCTCCTCAATTTGTGCTGACTTCATTTTTTCTCATTGACCACAGCACTCTGCGCCGCTATATTTCAATGGTCATTGAAATGTTGAAGTTCTGGGAGTTCCCATGAAGAACGTCTTCAAAGCTTTAGCCGACCCTACGCGACGCGACATCCTTTCGGTCCTGCGTGAGGGACCGCTTTTTGCCGGAGAATTGGCGGCTCGCTTGGGCGTACCGCCGAATGCGTTGAGCTTCCATTTGACCGCTCTCAAAAACGCAGATCTGATCGCCGATGAGCGGCAGGGGCAATTCATCCGTTACACATTGAATACGAGTGTCGTCGAAGACCTGTTGCGATTTCTGGCCGAAAGCTTCCTAGGAAAGCCGTCCCAGGAATCGGCCGAGTCCCCCGCACCTCCACCGAGGGCCGCCAAGAAAGCAAAGTCAACATGAAAACATTGCACCTTGTCACTCTGGCCATCATGGTTGTTGGCGACGTACTGCTCGGGTTTTACGCCAATGGAATTCTTCCCAGGAAGGTTCCCGTCCACTGGAATCTGCAGGGCGAAGCCGACCGAATTGGAACCGCGTGGGAACTGGCATTCACGCTGCCAATCGTCGCCGCATGTCTGGCAGGACTGCTGATTCTGCTGTCGGCCATTCCCTCTGTTGCGGCCAGTATTTCGAAGTTTCAAACGATCTATGGGCGGTTGACTATCGCGGTCGTCGCCGCACTGATCGCGATTCACGCGACCGTCTTGTTGAACGCCGCCGGACATCCCGTTCCTGTGGACAAGGTGATGATGACGATCAGCGGAACAATCATCGTTGTGCTGGGAAACTGGATGGGGAAGGTCCGTCGCAATGGCGTGATGGGCATTCGTACACCGTGGACACTGGCAAATGACATCGTTTGGGAGCGGACGCACCGCGTCGGCGGAGGCCTGATGGTCATTTACGGCATCGGAATCCTGATCGCGACCTGGACCAGCCCCCCTTTGATCGCGATCACATTGCTGATCGCCGGCGCGCTCTCACTGTCGATCTGGAGCTTCGTGTATTCCCGTCGAATCTATCGCTCTCTGCCGCATGCGGTCGATGCCGCCTCGTAGACGGGTTACGGTGACCATGTCGTTCGGCATCGCGAAGAATTCACTCGACGGAAATCGCAGGCCACGTTCGTCAATTTGAATGACCACCAATTACCGACTGCACCCCTCCGTAAGCGATTGATGAAGCGGAATTTGAACTTGATGGCAAAGTCGGCTAGCCTTTCACGGATGCGATTTTGTCGGCCATGAAGGGATGTCACGGTGATTGTTCAGTACGTGGGGAACTTTGACACAATCTGTCGACTTGGTCGCGAATTATCGGCGTCGGCACCTGACAGAACATTCTCAGCGAATGATATCGTGGAACTGCTCGGACAATCGGCGAATGAATTGTGTGACGCGTTGTGTGATCGAGAACATCAAGACTGGATTTGCCGTGCTGATAGCGATTGGAAAAAACCCGCAACTTCCGACACCCGTTGGTGTGTTCGAGAGCACAGGCATCTGACCCCGGATTCGCACTACGAAGTACTTGGGTACGAGGTGAACTTATACAGGATTCTGAACGACACCAACGAACCCGTGCTATTTCACGAATCATTGTTTCGCATCGTAGATGCAAACATTCCAGATTTCTGGCACCTCGATCGAGGTGAAGATCGCGAATTCTATCGGGGGCCCAAAATGTGGTTGGTGCCCAGCTATTGGGAACGATTTCACGATAAGGAAACAGAAATCGTTGAAGACTTCTGGAGAACGCTTTCCTCTCTTCATCCGAAATCCTGGATCGCCGTGAAACGGTCCACTGAAAAAGGTATCGTCCCCGCGAATCGACCTGAACAGACTTGAGATCGGACGCGGTTGAGCGTCCAATATCCCGAGCGAACTGCCGCAGCCAACAGCCGCTTTCTCAAGTGGGAAATGTTATGCCCCGGAAAGGGAATCCATGCTTCCTGAAATCGGCCTCAGTGAATCCGCACTCCTGACTGACATCGCAATGTGCATTAACTACTACCGGTTGTTTTCACCCGGTTTGTATTGCTGCGTCCATGCTCCGCTCCAACTTGATGAACAGACTCGACTACGTCCGGGTATCATCGTGATGGTCAATCACGGCGAACTCAAACAATGTGATCCGGGTCCCGATTACGACTGCTTCCACGGGCCACCGAATTTTGTGCTCGACGTCTTTCCGGGCGACAATCTCAATGGCTATCAAAACCGGCGATCCGCTTTTGAACACGCCAAGGTTCTCGAATACGTCGCGGTAATTGACTCAAATCCTGTCTCGTGGATTTGGAATCGGCTGGTGAATGAGGAATTCACTGAGATCGAAACGGCAGAAAACGCGTACATCATGAGCGATGCGCTGCCAGGCTTATGGATTCCAACGGTTGCTTTCAAGCAACGCGACTGGTGGACAATCATGGCTGCGATCGCGCGTGGTGTCACGCGAATTGAACACCACGACTTTATGGAAACCATCTGGAAGCTCGCTCCAGGCAGGGCAAGAATCGGTTAAGGGATTTAGACCTCTCCACGTGCGCGATCGATTTACGGTGAGACAATGTCCGATACGCCATTTTATCCGAACGACGAGATTCATGGCCGTTGCCTGGAACTCGGCGGCGATGGCTCATACGAATCGTGCCAACGCTTGCTCAGTGAACTCCAGGAAACATTCTCCGCGACATATTCGGAACACGTCGAATCTGGCCCTCGGCCTGATTGGAAGGAAGGAGAGAAAGAGCACGGATATTGGAATGTTAAAATGTTCGGCCAAGACTTCTTCGTCATGCGAGTTCGTGGTGACGGAATGTGCATCTGGGGACCAAAGCCACCTGTCGAAATCCAAGGTTTCCTCCGGGTGGCTCATCACTTTGGCGCTTCCGAACGTGTTCAACCTGTATCGTTCATCACGCGAGTCGCTCGTTGGCTGCGGCTGACGAAACAGAAGCGTCTGATCGCGGCTTGCTTGAAATCATAGTAGACGCCGGCCGCGCGTGTTTTGAATCAAAGCCGTTCGCTGCGGCCTGGCGTTCGGCGAGAAGGGGCATCGGAGTGGCGATCGATGTGACGCAAGCGTTCACCGCGTACAGTGCGGGCAATCGGGGCCCGACACCGACCAACCCGGATGCCCGAGAACACCCGGACTACGGCCTCTCGGCAGTCCTCGCTGGGAATCTGATCGAGCTGACACTGACCTTCCACACCGGGGCGGCATACTGCTGCGGGGAATGGCAGTGCCATTTCATGCTGTTTCCGACCCGGAGGTGGCATGCGCTGCGACGGGCTCTTTCAGACTCAGGCGTGGAAGTCCCCGGGCAGTTGGAACTACGGGTCGAAGTCCACATTGAGGACGGGGCGCTGTTTCTCCTACCCCGCCGATCGGCTGCCAATCCGCCAGGATTGGCGCCATCGAAAGGATATCGATACGAGGCAACAGTCACCGAGGCGGATCGCGCGGATGCCGAACCATCGGACGCGGTAGGTGGCGAATGCATGTAGCGTTACTCGGGTTCATCGCTCACCCAGTCCCCTCCACCCTTCGCGGCAGATCGGAGTGTGGTCCTGTTTACACGACTGCGACGGTGTGGCCCGTCCATCGGTGCCGATTACCCAAAGTCGTATGGCCATCGCGAATCGCCCTGACCAGACTTGAGATCGGACTCGGTAGAGCGTCCAATATCCCCAGCGAAACTGCTGCAGCCAACAGCCGCGTTCTCAAGTGGGATATG